>Ga0315547_1000154_pt1 | contig 77754 bp, 103 predicted proteins | sample SalMarSW160240MG_2_FD_202542 | JGI IMG/M metagenome (GOLD analysis project Ga0315547, IMG submission 202542) | Salt marsh sediment microbial communities from the Plum Island Ecosystem LTER, Massachusetts, United States - Salt Marsh Sediment SW1601-240 ...
CCGCTTCATATGTACCTGCAACTCGTGCACCAGCTTTTATCACGGCATTTGCCATAATTTGTTGCTTCATGGCATACGTCATGCTCTTAGCAGCTGTTCCATTAGCTGCCGCATATGCCTCATACTCTTGTGTGGCATCAACTATGATGCCCATATTGCGCAGGACAAGTGGATTAAGTGTAGTGATGCCATGTATCATACGCCCAAATGCAACACTAGAGTTAGTGCCTGCAATAACGGCAGCATCCTGTGCTACCCTGGACAAGTCAGTTGCCATTGCCAGATCGAGATTAGCTTGGGCCATTTTCATCAGGGACTCGCGCACTTTGATGGTTGTTATGCCATTGGCTTTCATAGCCTGTTCAAATTCAGCCAACTGCTCATCCGTATAGCCAGCGTTCTTTCCAACAACTTGCAAGGATATAGCTAATGTTTGTGCGCGTGCTGCCAGTTGAGTGGCTCCCACAACCATCTGTTTAAACTGCTGCAATGCCTGAATACCCATCGTGGCCAAACGCATAGTGATGCCAGCTATAGCACCAGATAGTATGCCCATCGTGGTGGCGGATTTCTTACTACCCACTTGCAAATCCACGAATGCCTCGCTGTTGCGACGCATCAAAGCGCTCATGTTTTTGTCGAAGTTGCGGAAGAAGTTGATGGTTTCATCTTTGATGGCTGCCACCCACAATAGATCGCCTTGTCCGCCGCCTGTTGCTGCTTGTGTTTGAGTCATTTCTTGGCCTTTGCGTGCATATTAGCTGCTTGTTGGGTTGCATACAGTGCTGATGTCAATACTGGCACTAACATTCCTGCCACCTTCCAAGCACGTTCCTGCACAGATACGTTGTACCACTCTGATAGACCTATTCCATTGTGATTGCTACACTGTACCTCTAACGCCCGCATATTATACTCAGCTCCCGTGGTAGGCATACTATCCATAACTACTGACAATGGCCTACCGTGCCATGATGCGCCAAAATGAGTCGAAGGCACGTTTCAGGCCATCGACATTTACCTCCTTCACTTGTATGAAGAATCTGATGATGTCTGCTGTAGTAATAGATCTGATGACCTCTGTTTTCAGGAATAATAGCATACGCTGGGAGCGAGTCAGATTTGCAGTGTCAATACCTAGACATTCCAACCACTCATTGTCATCCACATCTACTGATCCATCTTGCACTTTGATTCCTGTCAATAATGCCAGGTCATTGCGCTCATTGTCACGCTGCTTGATGATATTGGTGCGTTGCAGTTGGTGCATTTGCCATTGCTGGTAGTACATCCATGCACGTTCGTGTTGTTCCCTATCTGGCTCCTCAGGCTTGCCATCATCGTCAGTGGGTGGCCTGTACAGGATTTCCTCTTCCACACCAGGTGGTTGCAGCTTCTCTAGCAATCTCACCTTGATGGTGAATGGCCCTGGATCTTTCAAATCTTCTCTGGAATCCAAGTGGTCGAATGTATATGGCCCAACACGTCGGATTGTCAACGTGTAGCCGGATGGAATCGTCAACACTGTGTGCCCTGGCTGATGCTCCAATACTTCAAATCCAGGAACATCCATTACGTCCTTGATATCCATAACTCCTCCTGTGTGGGACTGGGCTTTTACACCCAGTCCCCGAAACAACGTCAGATCAATTTGTCAATGTTGGTCTCAGTTCTGGTGAAGAAAGCTGTACCACCAGCAGGATAGGGATTGCCACCGACAAGAACACGATTGGGATCCACCACAGCCAAAGCATTCAGGCCATAGTTAGGCGTGATATTCTGCGCCAACTGCCACAGTCTCCACGTTGCTCCACCATCAGTAGACCTCACCACACGACTGTTGTGCGTAGCCGGTGCCGTGGGTGCCATATTGGCTATTGCCCACAACCAGTGCGTTCCGCTTCCACGTATACGCACAACGCTGGTAGCTACGATGCCCTGCATTGGATGTTGTGACCAGGTTACAGCCTCATCAGCCGTGCCATGCACCATCCCTGCGCTATCTCCCAACAACAACTTCCTGTCTATACTGAGATAACACGTATTCAGATTGAGCAAACCGTCATTGGGACCATCCACAACAGTCCACGATTCACCATAGTCAGCAGTGTATACTAGCAAGTCCACATCACCAACTACCCAACCATAACCACGTGAGATGACCGATATGTCATTCAAACCCACCGCCGCAGTGTGCTGGTAACTGACCGCCCAAGTTGCCCCACCATCCTCAGACCGGTAGATGTAGCCGTCATTGGTAATGGCAAACAGCTTGTTGTACACAGGCCACGACATGTAGGTGATATACTGACCATTCACAGTACCTACATCAACGTTGACCCACGCGGTCTGACCGATGCTTGTACAATCCGCATATGCGATCTCTGCCGGATTGCCGGCATCCGCTTCTCCACGGCTTACTATGACTCGATGGTTAGTCACTGTGCCGGTCTTCACCACACAACTTATGTCTTCACCAGCTGCGAACGGATTTGCAGATACAAGTGCCCAATTATCGGCATAGTCTTCCGTGTACCACACATTGGCGGCATCCACGATGGATGCAGGCTGCGCTTCAGCTACACAGTAACCGTACTGGCCATTACCAGCGTGGAACAAACAATTTTGCAAACACTCTTCAGCAAACATAGAAATGTCTGTAATTGCCCCAGTCTCTGCAAGTGTCCGTTGAGACATAAATCCGACCTTGAAGTCGATCAGATAGGGACCATACACCGCATTGAATGGATTGGCAATGTTAACAGCCACATTGTCACCCTCGATGAGGGCCATTGGATCACCAGACAGATCACCAGGTGGGCATCTAACCCATCCCAAACCTAGCTTGTAGCCATAGTAATCGTTTGGATCACCACAGTCCTTGATTAGCACTTGGACATTGGTATCGCAGTTGAGTGAGAACAGGAAGTTCTGCAGCTCTCTCAACCGTGATGTGATTGTGAACGCAGACATATCCTTGCTGGCACGCTGGTAACCCATCACATCTTCCTCACCAATCGTTGTAAACGACTGGCACCGGATGGGTGTTACAGCACCACGTGGCTTATTCCAATCTGACAGACCTGAACATTGCACTATGTCGTATGACTCCAACTCATTCAGCTGAAACCATACCCTACCTTCTCTTACTTGAACCAAATCGTCACTCATGGTATTTACTCCTTGAGATTATTATCCACACGATACAGGCTATAGTCTATTCTGACTGACGAGCTCTCACCCACACATCTAGATTAGATTTGACCTGCCTTCTTTGCTTTCCTGAAACCCCTGCGGTAGGCATTTTCAGTAACTCTATAGAATCCCTTGGTGTTGCGCCTGTCCTTCATAACTTTCAGCACTGCCTGCGAAAAGTGCCTTGGCACAATCCCAGGATGATTCACATGCATAGTATGAACAGTTTGTGGTTCTCCACCTGGATTATATGACAAGCTTCCAGATGCAGGTATAGTTTGTGGCTGATAAGGCACCATAAATTGCAAAAAGTCCGCAGTCACTGGCTCAATGGGATAAGTAGTAGCTGGATTGCCTTCATCCATCGTGCCTTGGTCAACCCACCAGAAAATCTTGCCTGCCTTGGTGCGTCTATCTACCCGCACCTCTACCAAATATGTACGTCCGCTGATGTGCACTTTGGTGTATATCTTGGGCAAATGTCCTCTCCAACCACGATTACGCAATTCCTTGTTCATAGCCGTTTGTAGTGATGGACGCATTTTGTTGTATGACGTCAGCAGCTCTTGTTTTATGATTTCTGTAGTTTGCCTGGTACGTGGCCTGCGAACTAGTTGAAATAATCCTGCCATCACACGTGCATCCCTGGGAACATTCCCCCGTGGCCCACTTTCCTGTCTCTGTCAGACATCCAAGTTTCCATAGCGCCTCGCATGGATCCATACGATGTATACGTGCGCGGTAGAATCTCACGGTCATCTATCCACTGTTGTTTTACCATATCGCCGCTACAAGGTGGCCGTGGCATCAATGTGTGTGCCAAACGTGCCGTATATAGCTCATCCGAGAAGTCTACTCTACCAGACTGATAGCTGAACCGTACACTGGTTGGTTTGGTAGAATAGCTCCAACATCCAGTAGTCCACGTTCCAGAGCTATACGATGCTGGATACGCATGGACTATGGACAGAGTATATGCATCGTGACCGGATATGATCGGACACGCAGTCTGGCAACCAGGTACACAGTTAGATGTACCTGGTGGACATGTCCATACAAAATCAGCACCCAACGATACGTCGGCATATTGCCGACGTATATCCACCGTCATTAGATATGGATCTGCATCATAGTAGCCAATATGATCATCTCTGTCATCATTGTAGTCAGGATGCACCAATCTACACCTGGGAATACTGATGGTAACCGTGCCATCTCCATTATCAACTATAGATGATGGGGTGATACATACATTCTCGCCAGGATACATCACCAGGATTTCATAGATTGACACAGTAGTGGCAACAGTGATCGTGATTGGGTCAGTGGGTGGGTTGGCGGCATTAAATGGAGGCACTCCATAGTTTACCGCTTCCCCAATACTTATATTAGCAAGTGTGGGATAGCCAACGGAGCGCAAGTATTTCATATTCAGCATATAGGGATTATCAACCCCACAGTCGTGATGTTCGTGGATGATCCATTTGTAGCCGATGTGGTATCCCAGGAATTCCTCACGCTTGACTTCTGCCTGGTACAAGTACATGGCCAAAGTGTTGCGCTGAGATTGTGTTACGATTCCCATACCAGCAACATCATAAGCTGGTGTTGGAATGTCGATGCCATTAAACATGCACCTGGTAATACGATCCATACCAACCATCAGGTCACAATACCTATCCAACGTCAAACCCACCTGTGCGATTCCCACAACGGGATCGACTGGTATGATACCCACTGATGTTCTAGCCATAGTATTCTCCTATCTGGAAGTTGCCCTGCGGATCATATTCTCTAGCAACTTAACAGCGCCTATGCGTGGCCGTTCGTTGGCCTGTTCCGCATCCAAAAGCGCTTGGAGATCATCCGCATCCATTCCCACCGCGTAATTCCTAAGTTCCCTGATGCTCATGGAATGAGCGTCCTTTATTACTGCTCCACTGGCTCCACCAGACACTTTTGCCGGCACGCGCGTTATCTGCTTCACGGGTGCCCGCGTCACGATGGGTACAGGCTTGGGAACTGGCTTTGGAGCTGGTGGCGGTGATTTGGGTACGCCTGTCATTATTATGAATCCACAATTTCTAGAAGAACGCTGGAATTCATCACGCGTAACCGCGTCCTCACGTCTGACTTGATAGATTCCACCATACATTACACGCGTGTACTTTTTGCGTGATGTCATCCCACGTCGGTCATGCTTCATCATTCCACGACCACCCACATATCTGGCATGGACATATCCAGGATTAGGTTGCCCATACTGCTCCAAATCAGCCACCTGCGTATCCAGATCCACATTGGCAGGACTATAAACAGCCGGTATTCGTGTCGGCAATGTTGGTGGTGGAGCACTATTGCCACGTCTTCCACTAGCTGATCTACGCTTTCCACAACAACCCATCGTTGATTTCCTCCATTCTGCTAATTGAGCCATCACATATTCGATGGCTTTTCCTTTATCCTCTTTGGATACACTTTCAGTGCTCTGCCGCATATGTTGCCTATAATACACCAGCGGCATCTCAACCTTATGCCCACAAAACATCCAAAATAGCTTGGAATTGTATAACCAATCCTCATACATCTGTAAGCGGTCAGCCCAACCTCCCACCGCTCTCCACTGGTCCACGGATTGTAACACATTCACAGATGATAGGGAATGCCGCTGTGATGCCTCACAATCGAATGAGATCAATTTGTGAATCTGATGGGCAGCACCAAATACTTTCACCACATCACTGTATAGCGGAACTCCATCCCATCGTTCATACAGAATTTCCAACGCCCGTGGATGTAACCAATCATCAGCATCTACCGGATAGAATAGCTCATACTCAGCATTGGCCACGGCGTGGTTACGCGCATATGATTTTCCACGATGGGAATCATGTAATACTCTTGCACCTGGAAAATCCTCTATTGCCACCTCTGAACCATCATCCCACACAACCACGTCATCGGTCTGAATTACACAACTTCCCAGGCACACTTTCAACCATTCTGTATCCTGGTCAGTAGTAGCATACACCGGTATCACAATACTGACAGGTATGGTCACGACATGACTTCCAACAGTTCTTGTACACGATTATCAAATGAATGGTTCTTGAGTATGAACTCCGTTCCAGTATCCGCTATTCGTTTGCGCTCATCCTCGTGTACCAGATAATAGCTTATCTTGCGCTGCAAATCTGCCAAATCATTCCACACTACATAGTGCTTACGATCTTCCAAGCCCAGAAGCTTGTCAAGGTCTGGGACATGCTGGTGCATCAACATAGCTCCACCGGCTGCCATAGCTTGGAATGGGCGATTGGACACAAATCCAATAGCCCTGTTGCCCCATTGGTTATCACCTACGGACAACTTTGCAGCACGGTATAGCTGCCGCCCAGCATCAAAATCGTACAGATTGTACCCATCTGCATGTATTCCACCACCCCACACACCATATATGCCCGTCCTGTATGGCAACTGGCGCAGCATTCTACCCAACATCAGTCTGGCTCTGGAATAGCCATTGCCCAAGAATAGCACATCGTAATGAGGAGTATTCCCATTTGGCTCAGCCGTGGATGACTCATACCCTATCTGCCAGTACATCCAAGATACGCCATTCCTAGCATATATGTCTCGCACAGCGGTGGTAACCACACACTGCATATCAAATTGTAGACTCATGGCAATTCCACCAGGAGACAGTAATGACTCTGGATGGTAATCTCCATTCCAATTGATCCATGCAACCTTTGGAAATTCAGACCTGATACGATGGACAGATGATACATTGAAATTCTGAGCATCTGGGCCATGAATCTGGGACAGCAGCATATCCGGTTGCCAGGCATCCATTATATCCATCAGATAGTCAACCATATACTGCCCACCGTGCGCGTCGGAAACTTGCAACCAGTCATATTCATATACTAACCCAACATTAGCCAATGCCTCACGCAAGCCACGCTTTTGTTGCTTCTGTACAGCATAACCCTGCTCATAGATTGGCAAATACAGGAATCGGATGTTACGTTTCAGTGGATTAGATTTGACTGGCTCATGCCTGATTATAGCTCCACAAGTGCCATCCATATGTGACCAATGCTTTCCCCAAGCCACAGAATCTGGATGGTATGGTTTGTTGTGCTTCTCCTTGACACGCCGCTCATTATTGATTTTGCGCAGCTCATCATCCACCTTCATATCGTGGATACATGCACACTCTATCCCTGTCACCTTGTAACCACGCTCCAGGATGGTACTGGACAAATTGTTATCGCCACCATATGTATGTAAATTTGCATAGTTGCCCCACCAACCCACCTCTTCACCCAACCATTTAGGAACAATGCACACTTGTCCATACACGTGGCTTATAGATTCGCCATCTAGGATAGCTGGCATATACTCCAAATTGTATGTGCCAGGATGGTCACGGTCTTGATAGAAGCAGCCCACTCCAACATCCAGATGATCTTCCATAAAGGCCAGCGCCTTTATCAATGCCTCATCTTCATACAGCACATCATCGTTACCCACTACGCAATATCTACCGTGTGCAGCGTGTAGGCCAGCATTGAATGCTTTGATGGCTCCCAACAATTCGCCTTGCTCTATGAGCATTATATCCGGTTGTGATTTACACCAATCAATAGTGCCGTCAGTAGAACCGCCATCTACCAACACAATCTCATACGGGATACCCGTACCGATAGATTGGCGTACAGACTCTACCATCCTTTGCATGTGCGGCAACCGGTTATATGTACCTGATACTATGGATAACTCAATCATTCAATCATCCATCCAATGATATGTCTTGATCTGCAAATACTGCCCAACCTCGGCATAGACATCGTGCGTCATGACCATGTAGTCCATATTACGTCCACGGATACAATTTATGTAGTATACCATACCTGGCATGTACAACTTTCTAATGTCCTTTGGACAACAATAGGTAGCAAGCGTTACATCACTCATGTCAACAGCACTCCAATCGTATTCCCCTTGTGCAAGACATCTGGATACAAACTCTTGAGTCCAGGCAGCTCATCCCAATAGCCTACCATAGATTTCTCATCTATGCCCTCTTCATAGAACGCTTCCGTTATATCGTCACACACCCAAACCGCGTGCTCGGCCAACAATTGACGATACAATCTCCATTCCTGCACAGACTCTGCATAGTGATGGGATGAATCCTGGAATACTAGACCAATGCGGTAATCATCATCACACATTGTATACAGACGCTCAAGGATGACTGGATCAGTAGACTTACCTACCCAATAGTCATAATTGGGATATTTGGCAGGCACATCTTCTCCTGGCCCACCATGCCAGTTACAATCTATCCCAATTACTTGGCCACCATAGAATGATGCAGCTGCTGCCATATACGCAGACGCAACACCAAACTCCACACCCAGCTCCACCGCAATAGATGGCTTTAACAACTCCACCAGGTGGTACAGGAATCTGTAGTAGTTTATCCGCGTACTCACATTTGGCTCATATGTTGTGTAGTACGCATCCAACCAGGTATCACCTATAGGTTGTGTGGATAGTTTTACCAGGTCTTCTATTTGCCAAGGTGTTACCTCATCCATTTTCCAAACCCCATTGGAATTGGATAGTGCATATCCCCATCCACTAATTTCTCTTGGCAAGGTAATTCATCCCAAAATCGTATCATATCCTCTGTTGCGCCTGGTGAATTCATAACATCATCACAAATCACCAGTGCCTCATCGGCCAACAGATTACTGTATAAATCCCATTCCATATTAGCATATTTGTATTCGTGCCAGGCATCTATGTATAGAATGTCTATTGGTGGATACTGTCCCACCTCAGCAACCACAGCACCATCCCACGTCCAGCCGTTTATGTATCTCAAATTGGGTATGTGGGCATCCACATCTCTAGCAATAGCTTGGGATACCTTGTCCTCACGATGTATGTTAATGGTCAATACCTGGTTAGCACCTCCCACCGCAAAGTGGGCAGCCGCTATGGCACGCCAACTTCCCAGCTCCACTACTAGATGTGGATGAAATTCCCGTGCTATCAAATAGAACAGTCGGTAGTATGGTGTAGTATGTCCAATAATAGGCACCACAGAATTATACAGCGCATCCACGTAAGCATTGCCGGTAGACGGCTCAGAATTGGCTTGGATTATCAAATCCGCAACACGATCCATGTCAACTTTCATAGTCCCAACATCCTCCTTGTATCATTGACCTTCAACGCATCCAACAATTCATCACGTAGTTCATAGGTAGGTCTGGACACGTGCCACTCCATTATATGTGGAATGTTGAACGGGGATTTGCCCACGTTCCACTCTGGATTTGCCTTTTCTTGCCTATACCATTCCCCTACTGGAGTGCCATCTACATTAGGCTCCTCGTGCCACATCGGTGCGTGTAGCGTGCGCTTTCCTATTATATTATCAAGGAAGCCACCAATAGCACTCACATCAAGTATCATCTCCTGGGTAGGTAATCTCACATAATCGTGGTCAAATTCGCTGCCCCACCGCGTGAACCATCCCATTCCATACTCTGAACACATTATCGCATCCCAAGTTCGATTAGTGTTCATACCATCACCAACAAAGTTGAATCCGGCAAATTTGTTGGCTTTGGATCTGGTTCCAACCCTGTGAACCGGATGCGGTGACCACTTCATCCTTTGGAAGTTGTTTTTCAACTGATACCGCCAGAATGTGAGGTCAAAGTGGCCCTCGTCCATCTCCTCTTCCATCCGGAGCAACAGATCCTCGTGCCATATCTCATCCGCTTGCCAGAAAATACCTTGGTCATATGTCCAAGCCGCCACACAGTCATTGGCTATATCAGCGAATGCTCCAGCATCTATGTGGGAGAAATTGGTGCAAATCACCTTGACTCTTGGATTAGCAGCCGCTATCTCATACAACTTCTCCAACGTACCATCGGTGCTGCCAGTGTCCAGGATTATCATCTCATCCACGAATGGTAGCAGACTTGCCATACTCTCGAACAGACAGAATGCGCCTGTAAATGTGTTGCGTATGAATGTGCTGGAGGATATTTTATGGCTCATTTGGTGTCTTCTTGAATGTCACATTGAGTTTCAGCTTCATTTACTCAGCCTTCTTGGATACTATACGTAAGGTTTTGCGCTTGCGTTGGATCTTCACATCACCCTTTTTCCATACAAAATAGTATATCCTTGAATCTTTCTTATTCATATCACCAACTCCGCCACCATCTCTCTGGTGTATTTACTTGGATCTCTAACATCACTAATAACCTTGAATTTGGAACCTTTATTCAACAACAATTCGCTCTCTGTATCCCATCCAGTCACTCTCCATTTATCCATCCATATTGCCTTAGCTCCTTTTGGCAACATTATTTCCATCATCACACCCAATGAATGAGCTTCCGCAATATCCCTCACCATACTAGTCGAGACAAAAGCATCATCAGTAATAATAGCATTTGTTAAATCCTCATCATCCTCAAATGTATGCCAACTAAAGCCACGATATACTATCACTGGTTCTGGCAATGCAGCTTCCACAAATACGGAATCCATAACATCTTCCATATATACATCAGGATCAGAATTTAACCTCATCTCTGAATAGCCACCCATCCTCAACTCATCATTCAATGTGGCATAATCATCAGTCTTGTATTGCTGCATTGCCTCATTTTGCTCATCTGTCAAATCTGTTGGATTTAGTGATGCCTGAGATGAAGCCCAATCATCCGCATTCTTTTCATTAGAAAACTTCAATACATCTTCACCCTTTCCAGCAAGTTCTTTCTCAGGCTTACCACCTTTAGTAGCTTTACCACTACCTATAGCCCTATGTTTCTCTCCAGTGTGAGTTCCTTCTGGAGGACTATACCATCCGCTACTAGAAGATCCTTTGAGTGTGAGTTTCATCCTCATATCACCTACTCAGCCTTCATCATCTGCAATCCGTATGTGTCCAATCTAGGCATCAATCCCAAAGATTTCATCTTGCCCAAATCGTATGTGGTGTTTTTTGGACGCTTAGCCAAACCTGGAAAGTCCTTCAACTGTGCTGGTTGTATTAGCGAGCCATCTAGCTCCCATACTCTGGCCACCTCCTTCGCAAAACCATACAAAGAGCATATAGTAGCGCCAGCCAAATTGCACGTCCCACACCATTTCAGCTGCACCATTTTCCAAATCGCATCGGCAGCATCGGCTGCGTACAATGGCTGGGTGATTACATCCTCCACAACACGCATTTGCTTTTCAGCAGTCAAGGCATTGACTACATTAGTAACCCAATTCCCCCTTGCTCCAGATGGCGGCCAACCATACATCATAATGGGCCTGACTATTGTCAAATGTGCACTGTCTATGTGATGTTTGGCTTCGCGCTCCATCATAACCTTGCACCAACCATATGTATTGACTGGTGACAGCAAAGCATCCTCTTTATAAGGTGGAGAATCACCGTGATACACTGCATTACTAGATGCCAATACTAGCCTAGCTCCATACAGGTTGGTCAGCATTATTATCAAATGTGTACCCAATAGATTGATCTGACAACAAGATGTAAAATCATTCTCACAAGCATCCACAGAGTTCTGTCCAGCCAAGTGGATAACCACATCCGGTCTGACCTTCTGAAACATCTGGACCATAGAATCTATGCTTCCCAAATCCATATAGTACCCATCAGGGATGGGATGTCTGTGATATGTAGGATATACCTTGTATTTCTTAGGCACACTAGCCAACAGATATTTTCCAAGTAAGCCACTGCCGCCCGTTATAAGTACATTAGTCGAGCTCGCCACGATATTCTCCATGCCAATAACGCCAAGTCTCAGGCAAGATTGCCCTGTACAAATGATGATGGTGCATATATCTCCAGATGCGTCCCTCCAACATGTAGTAGTATTCCTGAAATGGCTCCCATGGGGCCAAAAATTCCCAATCCCACGGCACGTGAAAATCAATGTTGGCCAATCGTTCACGCTCACATAGGAATATCTGTTGGCTATTGTTCTGAGTCAACCTAACTCCGCCAGGTCGAAATCCACCATCAGCTATTTGTCCGCCTTCTGATGGGGACACTACTAAAATCTCTTTGTAGTGCGTCAATAGGTCAATTCCCATATCTATCCACGATGGATGGCCTGTGCGAATTATGCGACAATCATTGTCGCTAAATGCCACGTAATCGGCATTGGACACCTTCAGCCCTATCAGATGATTGATGACGTGCCATTTCCAATAATGCGGTGCTGTTGGACCATGTGTCCACTCATCGGCCAATAAATCCTCCTCTGGGATACCAAACTCCGTGAGGATGTTGGGATGATCCTCACTATCCACTATCTGTACAGCAGATGGAAGATTGAATGGCGGCAATGGGTCAATTCTACCATGACAACGTTGGCGCACCACTATGACATTATCAAACTCGTATTGATTAGATTCCACCAGACCACGTAAATAGCCTGGCGCATGCAGCTTTTCAACATCGCCATAGTAACAGAAGGTGATAAAATCTACACCCATCCATAACTCTCCAAATGTGTCTTGTAGCTTGTAACTCCAACCAATTCCAACAGGTTATCAGGTAAATAAAGTGGACTATGCTTCCACTCCCAATGATCAGCTTGTAGATGTTCTATGGCCTGCTCCCTAGTCAAATATAATGGACGTGTACAATGTAGTGGCACCATCAAATATCTCTCTTCACCGCCCCACAAATTTGCTTGGTTGCGAACTCTAGCAAGCCAATCATCTTTGAAACAATTAGTCACATCCCACAGAAAGCCACTTGATGGGCTGATAGATGTCAAATGTGAAGCCCAATCATTCGCCAAATGCACATCTGTGGTATGACCTCTTTTGATAACAGAACCCCTAGGAAACACCCGATGCACCAGCTCTGGATACCAACGAATGCGTTGGAAATTCTGCTCTACCTGTAAGCGGTATACCAAGATATTATCATCATGCTTCTTGTGGATATAATGTATTTCATCCCAAACATGATATGCAAGTCCAGGGCTGTATACTTCATCCGCTTCAAAATGCCAAATCACATCACCTTTGCATTGTTTATGCAGTAGATGTGCCTGCTCAAGACACGCCCCACCAATTCCAGGGATCCACTTGCCTTGCAGAACTCTAACTCCCAAATTGGACAGTACTTTAGCTGTCTCATCGGTAGACTCCATATCCACCACTACCATCTCATCTACATAATATCGTATGGCATCTATGGCCTCCACAAATGGATAACCGCCTTCCACGCCGTTATGTATGAATGTAAATCCTGACACCAATATTGGACTCATTATGCATCCCCTAATTTAACAACTATATTCACACCCTTCTCTATTAACCATTCCAATGAAGCATCAGGACTGAAACCACTAGCTATCAATGCTTTAGCAGCAGCACTTACTCTACGTTCTGCCGCACGAACACCTTGTGTAGTCCCCGCACGTGCATACGATGCCCCTAATTCATACTCCAGCACCCACAACCTTGTCCAATTATCATAGTCACTAGCTGGTATACCTGCTGCATCAGTTAATATGTAATGAGCTTCTATACCAACATCCGTTGCATATATACCTGCACCAGGCTTATAAATTATTGAACCATAAGCCATATCTATTACGGATTTTGGAAGTTGCTCACCAGCCTTGGCGTGATAATATGTAAGTTCGCCACTATGATATTTCTTGGCCTTCTTGCCCACCAAACGTGCTGTGATAGGCTTCTTCTCAACTGGCTTCTTGGTAACAGGTTTTCCCTTACCAGCCTTACCACTACCAATAACTCTATGTTTCTCTCCAGTGTGAGTACCTTCTGGAGGACTATACCATCCACTACTAGAAGAACCTTTAAGTGTGAGCTTCATCCCACGCACTCCTTCACAGCCTTGAGTACCATCTTTCTGAAGCCGTATTTGTTGCATATCATATCCCTGGCCCGCATACCCATATCATACCACCGCTGGTAATCATCTGCCAACATTTGACGCAACTTACTAGCCATCCCATCATATGGATTGGATATGCATACCTCATCACCCCAAGGCCACATATCGTACACCTCTTCTGTCAGCATTGGTATTCCATACGCTGCAAACAGTGCCCAACGCAATGGCTCTTGGAATGGATATTGATCTTGATGTATGTTGAGTGCAAATTTGGAATGCTTTAACACCTCATCACGGTTTGGCGCTTTATCCCAGGGCCAACAATTTGGCCCAATGTATCTGCGGTCGAATTGATTATATAACCTAGCCCTACGATCAGACACATATGACATATGGACAAAGTCATAGTGCCGGTAGCTTATTTCCGATGGATGCCCAAGATCTGGATGCGAGCCAAGCACCACAAATCGCAACATGGATTCAGTTGCCAGTCGCTTATCACTCACCCACACATCGTCTAGCGTGCGCTCATAGATTTTATCTCGATTGACCTTGGCAAAGTTTCCTACACCATCCAGGCCAGATGTACGCTCCATAACCCAATAGCCGGATGGGCGTTCCAAACACCAATGCACTAGATATGCACTGTGTGGTTTATCAATTTGGTTGTTGATGTGTGGCTCCCATTCACCATTTATAGGTGTAACGATGTACACCAGTGGCTTACGAACATCCACTTCATCCACATAGCACGTCTCAAACTGGGATAGCTCTACCAGCTTCCAAAAATCGACATATGAATCATAGTTGTATCTAGTCTTAACGAAAACTATATCCATCATTAATCCCTATATCTGACAGATATGCCAGCCTTCCCAGATCCAACAGCTCTGTGTTTCTCTCCAGTATGAGTACCTCTACTTGGAGCATATCATCCACTACTAGAAGAACCTTTAAGTATAATTTTCATTCACACAACCCACCTTGTAACCCATCCTGGGTATACTGGAATCCAAACCGTCATATCCGGCCATCCTCGAAGTATGGATGGTCACCAATCAGATGCTCTACATCAAACCGGTTGAATGGCTCTGGACGCCAAAATGGTTTACCCGTCTTATCATCACAGCCGTTAGTAGGATGTACACCACATTTGTGCTTCTTGCCAAACTTCCAGTCACGATATATTGGATACCAATTGCGTCTGAATTCTGCACGATGGCCATGGATCTTGGATTTGTATAGAACCAAAATTGTGCTCTGTGCATAACCAAAGTGATAGAACCCCATTCCTGGTATATACCCATCACCCTTACCACTGGGCTTTATGATTCGCACTGGCATACATGCATCCCTACACACCCAATTCACCCCACACCAGAAATGAAGGGCATGCGTTCTGTAATCCCTAGCATCGTTCTCCCAAGCAAAATCTAGTGCCTCTGATAGCACATCCAAATCCCAAACCTCATCAGAATCGTTCCACACGATTAAGTCAGCACCTTGTTGTGTCAAATAATTTACACAATAATCCCTATGAGTACCTTCTTGCCAAAATTGATCCACGTCGTGCCACACAACTATATCAAAGCCATCTGCTATGGCTTTCAACTCATCTCTGGACTCCCCATCAGGCAGTTTCGTATTGGTTATACTGCCATGGCTAGGATGTGGTGTGTAGAATATGTGATATTCATCCACCAATGGCTCCACTGAGCGAATAGCCCATTTAAGCCACTCTCTACCATAGTGCAAACCACAATAAGCCACTATTTTCATACTACACACTCTCCAAGGTAAGGGGATGGGCTTTTACACCCATCCCCAAACTTAACAACTTGCTATGGCGTTGGAAGCCACAGTGATCCAGTAGCAGGCGTATCCGTGCACGCCATACCCCAACTTCCAGGCATATAGCTGGGCGCTCCACCAGGCATATAGTCTGGCTGATGCGTATCCGCTACGATTGGCTGCAGCTTACGCGAGCAGCATACATCCGCGATTCGTGCGCATGCCCAAGGCGCACTCAAGTAGATTTCAGGAGATGTGCCTACAAGTGCCTTTCCGCACCACACATCCTCCAGGCCTTTGAACGCAAACCGGCCAGCGTTCTCCACCCTGATTCCAGTTGCGGCATTAAATTTCTTCATCAGGTTGGCAAAGTCAGACAAATCCAGGTACTCACCATACATGGTATCGCGATTGCCGATGCGTCTGGTCAACAGATAGATGTCGGCGCAGTAGTTTGCATTCGGCTTGGTAATGGTCAGGGAATCATCGATGATGATTGGAATGCTACGACCAGACTTGAGCGAGATGGTACCAACTACCTTGCGACCATCCCACATAGGGCCACCGTTCAAGGATTTTCTGTAGTTCAAGATCTGCGAGCGCAAGGCTTGGTCAGTGACGTCATTGGCTGTAGTGACTCCACACACGCTATAGCAGGCAAATGCATCCAGTAGACAGGTCGCCAGGAACCGTGTGGTAAACAGAACCATATCTGTATTTGAGATAGTGCCAATGGTTTGGGCACGATACTCAATGTCACCAGTTAGTTCTGCCAAGAAGTCAAAGAAATTTCCCCATCCATTGATCGCCCCATCCAGATCGTCATTGTTCCATGGAATCATGTAGGAATCTGCATATGGACACGGTTGACCATTGTTATCCGTATAACCTGTCCTGATTATGGATTCCAATCCATTCATCTCATACGCGTTCTGGTGGCTGCCATGCACTGCGTCGTGTGCAATGTCCTGGGATAGGACATTCATTATGCCATTCAGCTGCCATTCAAACTCGTCAGTGATGGGAGTGCCATTCACGCGCATTATTCGATCTGTTTCACATCGCTGTTGTGTGTTGTGTGGGCCAAGTGGGTCAGACTGACGATGATACCACGATGTGTGGCATATATCAAATTGACACTCGCCCCACTCCCATCCTAGTGGGAGCTCACATGGTGATCCAGCGCCTGTAGTGCAATCTTCAGCACCTTCTCCACGCCACCACGGTATGATCTGCACAACCCTTTTCCAAATCTGGTTGCGTCGCCATCCAAGCCAGTTGAGGATACCCCCAGTCTCAATTTGCAAACCAAAGATGTCCCCAGCAAAGCATGGATCAAAGATGCTGTTACGACCATAAATGGTCGGATTGGCCAGATTGGCATACGTGGTGGTCCAGTTTCCCTTCATCTGCGGCGTCATCTGTGACATGATGGGAACGCCACCATTATCACGTCTCATAGCAGTAGCAGTCTGCATAGTTGCTACTGCTTGAGCAAACCTGGGATCATTGAACATGGTCAACAGGTCTTCTGCCGACAGGTTATCAAACTTGTTCATTATAAAATCTCCTTGTTAGCATCTAATTCTACTCATCGCCGACTGGATTTCCCACAGCCATGTCCGTCAGGGATGCATATGCACGCCCATCAGAATCATAGATGGCAAATCCTTCCGGTGTGGTTGGCGCTACCACTTGGTTAACACCTGGCTCCGCCTTGAATGCTGTAGGCATCGTTGTTGCCTGTGCCTGTGACTGGGCAGCACTCCTAAATTGTGCCGCATTCGCAGCCGTTTCCAATTCAGAAGTTCCATCCATCACAGCACGTAGACGGATACGCTGCGCCGGTGACATATCGCCTATCACTTGCTTGATTCTAGTGGTATCATCAACGGCCACCTGGTTGAATGTTGCTGCAAACTCTTTGAACATAGTACTCATTGAGTCCACAGTTTCTTTCAGTTCAGCAACATCAGCCACGATTTTAGCCAACTCTGGCACCTCTATCTCTACATCTTTTAGCATGCCCTGGACTTTGCCAGCCACCGCTTCAGACAGTAACTCTATAGATTGTGCCATCTCAGGTACAGTAACTTTCGAATCCGCTTCAGGCACATCCAAGGCCTGACGCATAGACGTCATAAATTCCTCGGAGGACATATCCTTCATCCTCACCAGGTCTTTATCCTCTACACCAGCCAAGAATGCATCTACGACCTCTTCAGGAAGCTCAGCGTCGATCAAACGACTACGCCACTTGCTCCTGATTTCCTTCATACTAATTTCACTCATGGTTTATAGCTCCTCACTTGATGTTCATTCATTGACAGTGTAGGCTGTAATTGCAGTCTGTCTCACCGCAGGTTTGTCCGTGACGCTAATATCAAACGTCATTGATTTGAGCACCTGCAATCCAGCCAACATATTAGGTTTGGCGTAATACGTCTTGCACGTTGGACACACCGCACCCAACATATAGTTTACCAGTCGAACAGTCAAACCGCTTCCACATTCTGGACAATGGCCTGCTGCCTCAACTGTATAAAAACCTCTTGATACTTTCCACCTACCAGTATTCCTGGCAACGTTGTCTTTCATAGATTGGGCAAATGCTGTATCATTCCAGATTCCTTTGTCTACCGCCCAATTGCCAATCCTAGCCATACTGGTACACTTGCCCAGTTTGAAACCACGTATATGGAATAGCCTCAGTTCTGGATATTCTTTGGTACGCTCTGCACGAGCAATATCCCAATCCATCGCCTTGGTAGTGAACAGCTCTTGCTGCAAATCCCACGCAGCCGCTGTGGACACTGCCAGCCAGCCATCCTTTCCATCAGCAGTCTTGTATGTAGATAAGGCACTACCGTCAGCAGTAATCTGCTTCAACAATGCTTGCAAAGCAAACTCTGCGGATGGGATGTTGCGTAGTGCATCCGTGAGCTCTTTGGTGACTTCCTCTACTGACTCTGGTTCACTACTGGATGACTTTGGTTGCATAGCTGCACCGCACTTGGGACACTTAATCTCCATACAAGGCGTTCCGCGTTCGTGCGTTGCAGTTGCCCCACACTCTGGACACACGCACATATCCACACCGCCATCACCTTGCTTTGGACCACCAACACCTTGGCCCTCCCCCCTATCCTTCTGCTGCACATCCTCCACGTGTACATACAATGCGCGCAGATGAGCCAATGCATCAGCATGAGTAGGATGGCATTTCACGATTTCTTTTGGATCATCTTTAGTTCCCTTGACCACACAAGTCTCATCTTCCCGTTTACGTAAGAAATACGGCATCACACACCTCCCAACCCTATGAATGGCGGAACCTCTACACCTATAGGCACTTCAACAACTTCCACATGTCCATCTCTGGACAGACAAACTTCACAACTCTCCTTGGCCGGATTAACCACCCAAGTTGCCTGAACTGTCTTGATGCCCTGGTCTGGATCTTCTCCAAGCACCTCCATGTCCCATATACATCCACACCTATGCCAACACGGTGCAGACTCATCACCTGGGATGTATGGCAATATGATGTTGGGAGTGCGTCTAACGTTGGGTGCAAAGTACCCCGCTTGTGCCTCATTAGCTAGAGTATTTCCAGCATCACCATACAAATGTGCCCTAGCCTGTATAGCCTTCAATGAAATGGTATCACGATTATCATAAATGGCCTGAGAAAAGCCATGCACCCATCTGTACTGCTTCTTCAGTTGAGCACCCACCTTGCCCCAATCAGAGGAAGTCATAGCATCCCAATCACCCTTGCCAATGGCAGCCGAACCAGTCAAATACAAGCGCAATCTGGTACGCATATCCTCTTCCCACATCCCAAGTGTAATACGTCCATCGTACAGATTCTTAGCCAATGCATCCATCGATCCATTGAAGGCAGTTTTGCGTGCCAATAAGGCTGCTGCCTTAGCTGCATCCGCAATAGGGCCAGCCACTTAGACACTCTCCACATACGGAGCCAATTCTGGAATAGTTCTCCAAACAGCCATCTCAGCATTGATGGCCTTGCGCGTCACCCGTGCTCCACGATCCACTTCATCATCGGGGATAGGATGGCCTGATATATTGGGTTCTAGCTCATCCTCTTTCATAACCACATCCAATGCAGGATCAACCACGCCAGCAACCCATTTCTCCAACGCTGCGTGTCCGTACCCTGAAACGCTTGTATCTTCTGTAGATATGTCACCACGCCTTATGAATTTGGAAACATCTCGTAACACTATAATTCTATGTGCACTGGCAAACATAGTACCAGGAATATCATGAATCTGTACATCATCTGGATGCACAAATCCTGTAACGACGCCACCACCAGCTTCTGCGTACACTTTGGCATTGCCTGGAGTATCATAGAAATACACGCCAGGACCAAATTGTCCCTCGGTGCTTGGCCTAATGACTTTCAAACCACCAGGCCCTGTACCTCTAAATACGGGAACATATCCCAAACCTTCCAACTGGCTACGTGACATACTACCCAATGCGCCAACTTTCTCTCCAACTCCAATATGCGTACCTTTGGGTGGCCCATACCAACCACTAGAGGATGAACCTTTCATAGTGATAAGCTTGGCTCCACTCAACCGGCCAGCACGCCATATAAAGCGTATCACATCTTCTAGATATTCCTTGTGGATCTCGCCGGATGTGATGGCTATGCGTTCATCTCCAACCACCCACTCTGGAAGCACTTGCTTATCGGCCAGCAGCCGTTTGAACGTCTTTATGTCTATGGCAGCTTCACCTGCTTTTGGGAAAGCCAATGGCAAATATGCCTCAATCCACGCCTTGGCGATATTTGCCGCCACCATATCCTCTTCAATATCTTGGGTGTCGAATTCAAACACGACATCCTCTGGCAACTCAGCATTCAGGCTACGCTCCACCATAGTGATGAATTCTCCACCACCCTTACCTCTGGCCTTGAGATGCTGCACCTCTGCTTCTGATGCTGTTCCCAGTGCGCCGGTGGAGATAGCCCAAAACTCACGCGTGTCCACACCAAAGTCCAGCGCTAAGGTGTTAACATATTGTGCCACAACCGTTTGACGGTCAAATGACTCTGGAATGGCTGAGAACGACTGAATAGATATTTCCACCTTGGCTCCAGGGTTGTTTCCCACTAGCCATAACACCTGTGGAAACGTCAAACTGTTGTTCTTCTTACGCTCTGCCTGCCACATCGCAATGGCTTGACGAAATTCTTTGTCAGACATTCCAGTCACGGACGCTATACCCTCCGGTGGCAAGTTGGACAATTTCTCAGCATCGTAGTCGTGCAGGGCCATCAATAATTTGGCTGCCCGTGCCGCCCTGGACGTGGCACAGTAGCCCATCCCATGAGCAACTTCATTGGGGAGGGGCATTGATGCGAAATGGATGAACATTCCAGGCTTATACCAGATCTCCTGATTGGTAGCTGCTGAGTAGTAGTACATCGGACGCTTGGGATTGCCTGTCATCTTGCAACATCTAGTATCAATGGTAGCCAAATCCGACATCTTGCCCCATTGTCCACCACGCCGCGTCACGTCCCACCATACACCATTGTCTTGCGTATAGAAATCTATGGCGCTGGTACCAATGAATCCACCCCACTCATTCCCAGACAAATATCTGGTTCTGGACAACATCTGGGATACCTGGTTGGCGTTGTTGCGGCCACCTTCCACCTTCCAAGTCATGGCCTGCATCTTGGCCACCATAGAATACACAGCACCAGCCAGGATCGGTTCTTCCTTCCATATAGCGTCCAACCACCGGCTATAGGCCACAGTGCCACGTTTGGGAATACCATCACTTTTGCCTAATGCCTGGATGCTCATAAACATGCCAAGCACGCCTGCATCCTCAGATTTGGTGTGCACATCCAGACGGGTGTCAGCTTCACGAGCAGCTTTGAATTGCGCTTCTGGTTCTGGAACAGTCCTCAGTTGGCGAAATGCTTGCCAGGATTCGCCCAGGTCTGTAAAGAACTCGGCAGCGTTATTCAGCAAGGACATTTTGGGATACCTCGTCCATCAATCTGGTCAACAAATCCATACTCTGCTGTATAGTTTCTGTATCAATATTCCTGATTGTGTCCATATCTATAGCATCTGGTGATACATAATATGGCGATTCTACATCCGGCTTATAGCCATCACAACTGAACACGTGGCACCCAGAAAGTGTCATGATAGTATTGTCGTGCATGACCTGAATTAATGGACAGTTACCAACATTCAAGCAGGAAGCGCACCGCTCATCCTTCCAAACGATGTGCTCTTTCAGTCCATTGTTATGTTCTGGATTTATAAGGTCTGGCATATCACTCTCTCTTGGTAAATGCTGTCTTACTTCCAAACCAAAAACCTAGTATTAGCATGGCCGCTGCCCATAACTCCTGCGGCACTGGACGTTCCATCAAATACATCACACAAATGGTTGTCACCATTCCCAATGTAACCAAACTCTGCACAATTATACTCTCTCGAAACAGCTCCCAAAATGGTTTCCAAGTACTTTTAGTGAACATGTAACTCCTCCGCTGCTAAAATACTACTCCACTTCCACCCGATGTCTCTTCCCAAAATGCCAATACACAAGCATCTCCATAGTCAGTAGATCGCCCATGTCGTGTCTTCTTACGCAAGATGTCCTTAGACTCCACACAGATAGTCAAATATCCATGAATGTATCTAGTCTCATATCTGGGAGCAGCCAAATCCCCTAGCAGGTAGTCATTTGGACACAACGCTACATCAGCACCACTATCAGGATCTAACATCTCTCGCATATTCCACCATGCAGCATCTCTCACACATCTAAATCTAAACGTTCCAGTCTTATCTGTACGGGTTGTCCCACCACCCATATAGATCTGAGCCAAGTTCATAGACGGGTTGGCCCAATCTATCTCCTGGGCCAATATATCGTATATGGAAGCACCTAAACCTGAATCCATCTCAATGTTAGTCAAATGAGCATGCATGGCAAAGGGCTTCAATTTTCCTGCCGACACCGGAACAGACTGTTTGGCATATACATACAAATTCTCTAACCTATCCCCTACCCTATCTGCAAATACAGTCTTATCCTCACCCATACGCGCGGAGTCAACTCCAATCACACGCTTGCTCAACCCTGCACCTGGACTGCCAGCTTTCTCCCACTGCCTATACCGTTCAAATGCAGCTTCAACCCACTCCAATGGAATGACACCTTCACTGGAATCTTGAGCAAATTCTCCAAGAACGCGATTCTTGTATACTGCTGAATGAACTCCCCACTGGCTCTGGCGTTCCTCTGCCCATTGAGGAGATATGCGATTAGCAGCTATGGCCTCATCCAAAGTCACATGTCTAACTATCCAATCATCATAACCTGCTTTCTTGGAATGAATGTCATAGAATCTGCCTTGGGGTGGGCCTGGTGTAGATATGGCCAACCAAAAGCATTCACCACTACCGCCGCCTATGGTCGATGTGCCTTCTGTGGCAAATGCGCCCTCAGCAGCATCCCACATGGATGGCCCAACACTCTTGCTTTCATCAAATATATAGAACAACCTACTGGCGTGCGCTCCCTCAATGGATGCGGCATCTCCAGACGAAACAGCAAATGACTCATTCCAACCCATCCCAGACCTGATGCGAAGCGAATGGACCATCATCTCATCGTGGGTGTATGGATCACGGCCAATGGTGTTCCAATCCAACAACTTGGCAACTTTGTGAATTTCCGGCCACAGAAACTTTTCCAACTGCCGCCACACACTAGCTAATGTGGGTGCTGTAGCATCATCCTCAGTGGTAAGGATAACATGATGGACACAAATTGCTGCTATCAATGTTTTGCCCAGACCATGTGGGCCACGCATAGCTACTCTACGGTGCCCCATATCAAACCAAGCCAAGGCTTCCTCTTGGTAAGGTGCAAATGTTGGTGCTATCTTTGGCATACAATCATACACAAACGCCACTCTGTCATCACGGTAGGTGCGTTGGAATTTGGCAAATTTTGTACTATGCCCAACATTTATATAGACACCTCTGGCAAGGTCAAGCAACCCTTTTTGCTTGCCACCCGTGCCAAGACCTCTTTGGTGCAATGCTACATCTGGAAATACTGTCAACTCAGCTACCTATCCTGTGCCCATGCACGTTCAGCTCACCCACGATCACGCCACCAGCAGCTGCCAGAGTGATGGTTATGGCCGATGAGGCATCACTCTCTTCCTCATACAGTGGAAGGAAGCCTGGCCCACCACTCGTTATGTCCCAAGCATAGTCAAATCCACCACCGCCCATAGTCATCCGGCCACCTGTGGGCGCAGCTGAATATGACCAACTAAGACCTGAGAAGACGTGTCGTCCAGCCCTGAATGTGATAGACACTGCTGTATTGGGTACAGATCGCGCGTGTAATGATGGCCAAACTGTAGTTGGCTTTATGGAAACTTCACCATATGGCATCCTTATTCTCCTAAATTCCCTAGAAATATAAGAAAAACAACCAATATAACGGCATATTCGCACAAAAACTTTGAATTATTCGCGTCTACCCATCTTCTTGCGCAACATATTAGCTCCACTTAGTGGACTAGCCTGAGCCATCTGCCGGATGTTGGGCATCCCAGTAGATGATTGTATCGGCGCAATATTGAATGCTGGTGGTTCTACTGTCTGAGTAAACGCTGTCTGGCCTAGATGCTCCAACAAGGAATTTAGCTCTGCTATGGATGCATCCAATGGAGCCAGCTCAGCCTTTACCCGCTGCTCCAACTCCACTATTCGTGCCTTGCGAATTTCCAACAACTCAGTCAATCGGTTGCGAATAACGGCAACAGGATCAGGCCTGGCAGGCGGTGGAGATTCTACCGCCACAGGTTCTATGTGGGACACAGGCATCCCAGATGGATCACCAGAACCATGGTCAGCTTTTTTCATTTGACATATCTCGTGCTAATTCCAGCAGCCTCCAGAGCTGATCTGGCAACGGAATATTCCGGTTGTGTCCCATGCATTACTACGTGATCTATGTCAGACAATTTGATTCCACCATGGATCTGAGCTTCTACGTAATTCACAACTTGGAAGGCATCATCATGTACATACATGGAACTCAAATCCCAAGATAGCTTACCAGGATTATTGACAGGAGTAGCCCCAACTTCACCATCAGCAAAGCCACCAAAAGAATCTCCCACCGTGAAGGTAGTGCGGTTTCGTATAGAAGACTTCAATACAAACTCTACAGCTCCATATTGCGTAACCCCACGATCTGTATACCCAGGATTGCCCATATATCCATATATGGGATAGTTTGCTGGATCCTCCCCTGGTTTAACGTTGAATGCCTTGGACTCAACCTTCTGTCTGAGCTTTGGATTGTATGCACCCTTAGATTTGCCAGTCTCATATTGATTCTTGAATCTGCCAGATTCTAGTATAGATTCCACTGCCATAACTGGAGCACGTATAGATACAGCAGACTCACTCAAGAACTTTTCCATATTCTTTTGGCATGTAGCTTCATATTCCTTTATACCAATATCTCTCAAATAAGCACGTGACTTAGTGCTATTATCGACAGCATCCACTAATTTCTGAGATGGAGCACGTATTGCACGTTCTGCCAAGGATTTACTTACAGCTGGCTTCTTGCCGCGTGCTTTACCACTCTTCCCAGATCCAATAGCTCTATGTTTTTCACCTGTGTGAGTACCTCTACCTGGAGCATACCAACCAGAACTAGAAGAACCCTTGAGCGTAATCCTCACGTGGAAGCCGCCTTCAGTTTGAGCTTGGCTTTGGGAACGGGCTTCTCGGTAGTAACTTCAGACTCTGGTGGATCCTCCCAATAGCCCCACTTTAGCGCCTGCTGAATACGCATCGGCTTGGATTTGGTATTGGTGATAGTGTTGTGCAGGACGCACATGGCATCAAAGTCCTTGACGTCTACATCATCATCCACTATCATATCAATTTCACCACGTTGGGACAGAATTTTGGACATATTTCCTACCTCTCATCACGCGTCACAGATATACCAGCTGCTTCCAAAGCAGCCGTCGCACGATAATAATATGATATAGCAGCACTTCTAGTATGCATTACCACGTGATCTACATCAGCCAAACTAATTCCACCGTGAATTTGTGCTTCCACGTAGCCTACTCTATTGAACTGATTTTCATACACATACCTGGCATTTCTGTCCCAAGACATCTTGCCTGGTTTGTTGACAGGAGTAGCTCCAACATTGTCATAGGCAAAATTACTCAGTGAATCCCCTACCGTAAAAGTGGTACGATCTCTGACAGATGACTTCAATACAAATTCTACATCTCCATACATTCGCGCTGTCTTTGGATTACTGGGATGACTCATATATCCATAGATGGGATAACTTCCTGGTTCCTCTCTTACCTCTATGTTGAAGGCTTTGGATTCCGCTTCTTGCCTATATGTTGGGTCATAAGTACCTCTGGATGTAGTAGTTTCGTGTTGATTCTTTAATCTACCGGATTTTAGGATAAATTCTACTACTTCGGTAGGCGTTCGTACAGATACCTCTGATTCACTGAGAAATTTCTCCATATTTCTCTGACATTTAGCTTCATACTTCTTTGTACCCATCCCCGATGTCTTGCCACCCATGACGATCTGCCTATCAACAGTCATCCATAACTCTCCAGATGGAGTATGTACCATACGTTCTGCCAAGGATTTCTCGGTAGGCTTCTTACCAGCCTTACCAGATCCAACAGCCCTATGTTTCTCACCAGTGTGAGTACCTCTACCTGGAGCATACCATCCGCTACTAGAAGAACCTTTGAGTGTGAGCTTCATAGTCTAAAACCCAACTCTCTGAACAAGGCATCCATCTCACGCTCATATTTCAACAGCTCTTGTTGCTTCTTTAGGACAAGTCTCAATGCTTTCTCACGCTGCTTGCGAAGCTTGTCATTCTCCTGTATCAATTCGCGTTTGGTCTTTACGGCCATCTTACAGGTTCCCTGTCAGCCACAACAGTTTCCACAACATTCTGGATTTCCAACAGGCTTGGGAATTCTCCTGGGATAGCTGTTGGAATTGGAATAGTGTGGGAATATTCTTGAATAGACACATCATCCCAGTACCAGTCATTGTGCTTGACTGGCCACTCATTACAGCCACGCAGGAACACAACAATGTGGTCACTCCACGCCTGGGCCACTACAGACACTTTGACCCAGCTATCGTACTGCTCCAAGGACTCCTGGCCCCACACAGTTGTACGGTGCAGTGGCCACTCAGAACCCCAAGGATTTATGCCAACCAGCGAAGAACCTTTCCCAGGCTTATTGGACTCATCTGGGTAATCCAAAGAACTGGACCAATTCCATACGTAAGCTGAAAACTCATACCACTGCCCTGGCATGGTGGAAATTCTCTGGTACATGCCACCATCGTGGACACCAAATGTAACGAACGATTTCTGGGCATAGAACCCACTATGGACACGTCCAGATCCAACATCCAAGGATTCCGGCTTGAATTCTGGTCGCCTACCTGTCCACCAGGGATTCCATTGGTCAGCCACTACTAGCTCACCAATTCCATCATGTGTATGGAAGCCATCTTCGAAGCCAGGGTTGTCCAAGGAGATAGTGGAAGCCATAGAATCCAATGACTGATGTAAAACTATGGCCAATACAAATGCAGCTACCAACAATATGGGCCAAAGCCATATTACCCAAGACTTTCCAGATTTATACACGCAACCCTCCTGCATCATAGAATTCTACGAGGGGCAGTACTTTCAGTGATTCCAAGGAGTGCCCATATCATCCCACTATGAATACATACCACATATGGAATTAGATTTTAGACTCCTGGGCCAATGACTTACCAACCCGTAGAGTACTCTCAGTTTACAAAGGTTTTAAGTGTTGTCCACTTTGTAAACTGAGTACCCTTGTAAAATTCCCAAGGACCATGATGACGATGAAATTCTACGAGGGGCAGTACTCTCAGCGCATTCAGACGTTTACAAGGAATTCTCAGTACTACCCACTCCATACCATCACTTGGTGAACCAAGTCTGCCAATGAGTACACGATCTTAATATATGGCCTAACCAATCGTGTCTGTATCTCAACATCTGGTTTGCGCTTATAGTCTGGATGTACCCCAACAAAGATTGGCTTGATATGTCTCATACTCCAGGCACCCAACTCATACAACACAATTGGGCAGAGTGTCTCACGTGGGAACCAGAACAGAATGGCATCTGCTTGTCTTAAATGTTGAAATTCCCACGTTATCTGATCCAGAGCTGCACCAGGATCATCTATGGGGAAGTTCTTGCGTCTTGGATTCAATAGAGTCAGATTTGTGCTCTCTAATATCACAGCCACTTCTCGTTGCCAATTAGGACAGCCTGTGATACCACCAGCTAGAAATATACTTACATCATCTGCTGGCTCATAAATCTCTGGTGACTCAATGTACTTCATATTTCTCCCATTCTAGTACATCACTCAGGAAAGAAAGATGCAAATAGATATATATCCAGAAACATACTAAACAGCAGCAGTGGCCAGGCAACAATTGCCACCAAAAATGGTAAACCGCTGCTATTACCAAACAAAATACGTGACAGAACAGGTGAACCAACAACCAAACTCACAACGATAATCGATGACAGAATTACCACAGACAACAGTTTCAATTCACGAGTCATTTTATACCTCCATCCCAAGGAATCCCACTATTTCTATATGCCATTGTAGAATTCACAAATGAACATTTCTATACATCTAAGCACTGAGAAGTACTTACCAGTTTTACAAATGAACAATTATCTCATAGTGGGATGGCATTAACCCATATCCGCCACCACGACGGTTGAATTTCATCCAACCACCCGCCGGTTTTCCACCACCCGCCGTCTACACGCCTATCAGCATTGTCTGCCTGGCCGATGGTGCCAGCCTACTCATAAGGAACTTGGCAGCCTCATCCCGTACTCTGGGATCTGGGATGTACGTGTTGATTAGCTGGACCATAGTGGATTGTACATACGCTATCTGGCCTGCTGTTAGTGCATACCTCTGCTCTATCCTGGTAAGCCTATCCGCCATCTCTGTTATGGCAGTGAGCTGCTTTTGGATTGATGGAATGTTACTGGCCAGTGCCGCTGGATCACCAGCCTCCAGTATCATCTCCAGAGTGATCTCAGCTAGTGCTCTGCTCTTGGCCAGTTCTTGGGTAATATTGGATGGGTCTGGGTCAGCCATGTACTTTTGGATCTTGTCCTGGACGGCTTGGGACAGGTATTTGGATGTCATACCATGTTTGAGTCTGCCCACTGCCTTGTTTTCCACTTCCCCACCATGCTGTTTACATCTGCCATACCCTAGATGGGCTGTCCCATAGCCTGCTGTTCTGTCACATCTATCCCCAAGGATACCCACTAGATGTTGAGTGTCCCCATCGTATACTTTGACTCCAAGCCATCCATACTTGTCCAAGCAATCTGTGTCATCTATGGTGATGGCTCCAACAGCTATGGCTTGGGCCACACCCTCATCTGTGATGTCTTGGTAGTGCCCTGAGCGTCCACCGGTGAGCGCTTTCACTGCCCTAACGTGAGACCTCATATACGCGAAGCATTTTGGATTTAGTGGCCCGCCCTTGGGTGAAGGTGTGTAAAAAGTGGTACCTCCTGGCGTGCCAACCTCCTCCTCGATTTCCCATTTAACATATTCGACAAAATGTATAGGCATCTAATCTCTTTCCATTCTCCAACAAAATATTATAAGATTTCCAGCGTTATCTTTATATTTTCTGGTAAACTTCCATCTACAGATAAGTCCGTTAGTAGCCACTTCTGGACATATAGCATCCCTATCATTGGCCCTTTGTCACCTCTCTCTATCTCTTTGTATCGCCTGGTGTTTTTCGTGTCTTTGTCTTTTGTGAAGTCTATGGTCTCTGGCATTATGTATAATCTCCTCTATTGTGGATGATACCATCTCCACGTATGTGTCCTGGGTAGTGGCTACCTCTCTTGAGATGCTTGGAGTATGACCAATGTATGCCGTCTCTGGAGTATTCTTGTACTCTACCAGATGCAGTATGTACTATCTTGGTGTGGTAGCTTTTTGGCTTGTAATTTATCGCTAGTGCATACCACAATATGAGGATGGTTATGATAGCTAGTATTATCAATATTAGTTTATCCATTGGAGTGTTGCCTCTTTATCTCTTCTCTCTCTTGTAGCCACTTGACTAGTGTCTTGTCCGCTTGCTGGTATGAGTAGCCCTGGTCTTTGAGCGTATTGAATGCTTTGGTGTTGCTTACCCTGTGGTGGAGGAACTGCTGATGCGTGTTCTCTACCTTGGTTTTCCATCCCATATGAGTTAATCCTTTCCAAACAGGCCTTGCTTTTATTATTCCTCTACTGCTACTGCCTCGTAGGTCCGCTCGAAGTCGGTTGGCCAATGCTGGTGTGCTAATAAGTGGCTGCTTCAAATATTCTGTGATAGTGGTTACCACTAGCGCCAGGAACAGTGCCGCTTTGATTGATCGAAATCCATATTGTCAATCTCCATATCATAAGCTTTACAGAATGCCAGGAATTATACCTTAACCGGTCTGGACTGGCTGGGCCCAGACCGGCTTTCACGAAAGGAGGAAAGAGATGAACAGGCTCACCGGTCGTCACGCGGCAACCCGCTACTATAGTAAACTTGAATACTATCAACTTTTGTCAATGAATATTGGAATCCGCTCATCTGGTTCCAGTACCGGCTCACGGAATAGTTGCGGATAGTCCAGCATAATCTCACGCCGCCTACTAGGCCATTCCTCTGTTGTACTCATAACATACAATTCACCGTGTGGCACGCGCTTGGATTTTAGGAAGTATGTATACACAGATTTTACCATGCCAATTCACCATCCAGCCTGTCAAGCTCAGCCTTCATGTCTTCGAGATTATGATCCAACAATGCTATCCTCATACGATCTGATATAGTAGAAAACTCTCCATACATCCAGATATACCATCTTGCCATGTGTGTAAACGCATTCAACGGCATCACTGCCACCTCTAGCTTGTCCTGGCCTTTTTTCTGTGTGCGCTTGAGAATAGCCACTGGGATTGTGTATCCCTCACTGAGCGTGATTTCATTGATGGCCGATATACTGGGTGTGGATCCCCAGCACTTGCACTGGATGGCAAATGGCTCCGTATTGTCAATGTCTCTGCCATAGCCTGCTTCATCCTCTTGGAATTCCAGGTGACGTTTGGCATCCTTCCAACCTGCTTCACGCATCACCTTGGCTATGTGTCGCTCATACGCGGCACCCTTGGTCCTACTAGTCTTACTCAACCGGATACCTCCTATCACACGTTACTGGCTGTCTAATCACCCTAACTGTAAGTCCTAGCACTTTGGCAAAAGAATTGGCACATTTCAAAGCCAATCCTCTGATTTTAGATATTTCAGCTGCCGATACCGTCCAGTCAGTCAATGATGCCATATTCTTTGTAATAGCAAGTGCATCTTTCCGTGTTCTAGTATGAGTGCCAGGCGGTGATATGAGAAGCCCGCTGTGCATATGGATGACTTGCCAACCTTGACCTGCCTCCAAAATAGGTGCTTGTTCATCAGAAGACCAACTCACCACATTTGGTGTTTTAACGACGGCCAACCCAGGAACGATGGAGTATCCTCTCCAGTCAACCAATACCTCACGATTTGGACTGTACATTCTACTACGCAGCAATAGTTTCACATCGATCTGTTTCATTGTATAGCTGGATACCTCTTATCGCACGTTACTGGATGTCTAAACAAAACGTGTTCCCAAGTAGACCTTGGTGGATTGACTGTACTTCGGGTGCGCACCTTGCGCCCCATCTTTTTCACGCCAATCAGCTCTATAGCCTCCTTGATGGCCTCACATCTATCCCCAGATGATTCTATCAACACGTATTCCTCATCACACGCGCCTTTGGGATTATACCATACGCCTGGTAATAGCTTATCACCCAGATTGTCAATAACCATCAACATTAGTGGGGATGTATTTATGCTAGGCATAATCCCTATCTCACTCAGATCACAGAGATTAACCCACAAGTACCTATCCACTAGTGTTCTCCAAGACATCCATATTGTCAATGATGCCTTCCCAAAGCGATTTACTTATTGCCTCAAACATATCCTGAAATATGATCTCCAGCTTTTCATAATTTGGAAGGCCATTAGGCACAGCACCATACACATCTACATCCGCCAATAGCCTGCGCCGTTCTTTTATGAAATGATCTCCATGTATGTGTAGCGTAACGCTAGATTCGACCTCGATTTCCATAATATCATCCTGTCTATGTGTGCATCCACCACCAAGCGATAAGTTCACCAGTAGCTTTGTTACAGATACGAACCAGCCGCCGCTTGAACAATGGTACTGCAATTATATTTATCAACTGGCAAAACAACTTATAGTTTAACAACTGGATGCCTCACTGTATTGTCAAACTCAGGACGCTCTAGCCTGGAAAATGATCCAGTATACTCCGCCCCTTGCTCTAGTAAACTTGAGAAGCCATTAGCCAACAGGATACGTCTTATCCCATCGTAATCCGCTTCATTCCACTGGGCATCTAGTATACTGTAATGCGCACCGCATCTATCTATTGATAAGTCCATACAATTATATGCGTCACAATATCTCTCTGATCCAAAGCTCAACAGGCTTTCCAGCTGACGTTTATTCAATATTCCAAAATTATCAATATCCAAGCATAGTTCGTCATAGTCATAGGATGGACTGACATTGATCCAAAAGTTGACCAGTTTGATAGCCGTCTTCTTGCCTATCCAACGCACGCCAGGGATGCCATCCGACGAATCTCCAAACAGCACTTTGTATGGCAAATATGCCCCCCAATTTAAGCCCGTAAACCTCCTGAACGTATCTGCAGAGAATACCTTACCAGTACTGGGGTTGATTACACACACGCGCAGGTCTACTGCTTGTAACAAATCCGCATCCGTGGTAACGATATATGGCCTGTCTTGAACCATCTTGGCAGCGTGATACATCAAATCATCTGCCTCACAGTACTTGCGCCTTATTGTCAATATACCATGGATGGGTAGAATCATATCACACAGCTCATCCATTTGCCCGTATACGGTGCCCCAATCTACGGATTCGTCTTTAGTGCGGTGTGCTTTGTACGTTGGCACTAGCCGCTTGCGATATGGTGGAGTGCCCCCATCAAAACATACTATCACAGACCTGGGATGCCACTTCTTTATCATTGTGTAGATCATTCTCATCACGCCAAAGAGTATGGATGTGTCTTTGCCGTGATGGGATAGCTGAACCGTATGTAGTGCTCTGTACGCTGTGTTGTTACCGTCTATTATCAATACCACCGCCCACCTCATCATCCCTGAATGTAACTCACGTATAAACTCACTATTGTTAATACACACACCAACAGAGTCAAAGGAAAACCTGACGATGATGTTACTATACAGTGTTTTGGAAATGTCTATGGCAACCTTTTCCGGATAGCTACCTAGCCCAACACCAATTTCTCTGGCCAATCTCAGATTTTGACGTTTACGTGCTGCCTTGGCTCCTGGAAAGTAGAATTCATGCGCATATTGGTTTGCATTTATTGCATCTTTGATGTTTTTGACGTACTCAGCTGCCGATACATTATTCAGATCCATATATTTTGTCTCTTAACATACGTTCATATTGCCGTTCCAAGTCATCCTCTACATTGCCACGAAAGTTGGCATACAAAACCATCACCAACACGATGCTGCCAAGGATTAGAGGCACGGCGCACACTACTGCCAGAGATGATGGGCCATCGCCACCAGCTGATTTGGCACTCAGATCTTGGGTGACCTGCGAACCAACTCCAGCAATCAAGCCGACAACGATGGCCGCCAAGAAGAAAGCTATCAACAACAGTTTCAATTCAGAAGTCATCTCAAAACTCCTTTCTGCACCCTATTTACCCTGCTTGTCCATCAATTTTGGTTTTGGCGTCAACCAAACTTCGGCCGTTGCCGTCATCCCCGCTTTCCGAGTGACTACCATCACCGCTGTCCAACGTGCCTGTCGTGTTTGCGCTTCCACCTGTCGTGTCCTCTTGACCGCTCGACTTGTTGCATTTCTGCGTACCGCATTTACCGTCGAGGCACTCGCATCTAACTCCGTACGCACCTCCTGCCAGATGACACTACCCACTCGAAGTAGCCAAAAGAGAACCACCGCAAGTAGTACACAACCCGCAAAAGTCACCCAACGTTTGATGCTTTTCAGGTCTCGATCTCGATCTTCAGTCACGTCAAACCTCCTCTACACTAACGTCTAGTAACCCAGCTCCAAACACTTCTTAGTTGCCACCTCTCGATACACGCCATCAACCATGTCAGCGCACTCTTCATACGTACCTATGTCCTGTTCAACGCAAACATAGATGGCCGCTGCCGCGTCTGGCCCCTGGTAGAGAACCTCCATGGCCGCTCGCACACAAGCATCCATGTTCTTGTCCGTTGCCGAACCAGAACCAACGCCAAAATCCAAATCGGGTGTAGGCCCACTAGTTGGCAAGACCCAAGGAGTAGCGGTGCGGTTGACTTTATGGACTGATGTCAGGAGTACCCTCTTCGTCGCTGTCTTTTCAGCATAACTGTCTCCACCATCCCGCCCAACTGACGCACAGCACACTAATAGAAGAAACAATGCTAATGAAACTGCCCCGATCAGAACCTTCATCTTGCTACTCACAACAAACCTCCTAGGTAGTTGAGCCCACTAAGCACACTGCAACCGCCCAGCAGCACGAAAAGGATGAGTGAGATAAGCATCACGGTGCCCATGAACGACACCCACCCACGAATACAATGCACCTGTTTGTACAGGTCCTTCAGTTGCTCCAACTGCCCGTGTATACTCGCAACCTCGTCCAGCAGAAGCTGTTCCGTTGTCAATAGTGGCTTCTCTTCATCTGCCTCGGCCGCCTTCATTACATACTCTGCCATCTTGTTACTCATTGCCATACCTCCTATAGAAACGAACAACACACTAATAGAAGAAACAATGCTAATGAAACTGCCCCGATCAGAACCTTCGTCTTGCTTTTCACCTCAAAACCCTCCGTCCCCATAGCTCCAGAATTCCAAAGGGAATAGCTGCCAACAAACCTACCACTATCCCTAGCCAAGGAAAATCATCAAACCCGCTGATTAGCCCACCAAGTAGGGCAAGCACTATACTGATTATCAAAGCCAAACTGACTGCCCCACTACTCATTACATCCCTTCCCGCACGTCTGACCGTGCCTTGATAATGCAAACCACGCCCACGCCGATGATTATCAATATCACTACTGGCAGAAAGATAACCTCAAACATCTCAACCTCCAAAATTCGTGGATGCGTAAATCCAAATCCAAATAGCCGCTGCGATTATCAAGGCCAAAATACCTAGAAATGAGTTATCCCGTCGTGGCTCAAGTGGCGGCAAAAACGGATACATATCACCCAAATCGCGCCTTCCCATATTGTCAACCTCCAATTACGCTCAACAGCCTTGGATTATCAATACAAGCATCAACACTAATCCTATTCCAAACAGTACAGGCAATCCTATCTCACAAAAGGCTCTTTTCATAATCAACCTCCATATACACCTAGACATAAGAACACCAGTATGAAAACCGCTACCGCACAACCTACCGCCAAAGCCAAACCGCCAGAACTATCCACATCCAACCCACGCAGATTGTCAATCCAGTTCATATTCAATTCCACCCACCCACATGGCTTACGTCAGTGAACGCATCAGCCAAGCGCTTCTTCTGCCCAACATCACGCTGCAAAAATTTGCGGTTGTTGGCTTCACATTCTGCACACAATCGTATCCAAACCGTCTTGATTTTCTCATGTCCAGAATCCATATCAATTACATTGACCTGGATTGATAGTGCATATTGCGCTTCTTCTCCACACACATCACATTTCATTGTTGACCTCACAAAGCCGTGCCCTGCCGTGCCATTACTCTACGTCATCAGGCTACGCTATTACTGTGCACATCCCCACGTTGCTCCACCATTGCATTACCTGTCGCAACCGTATGCCGCTTTGCCATCACATAACCCTATACCACTGTGCCATTGCTCTGCGTCGCAAATCGTGACCCTGCCATCGTTGTGCGTCACGCTGTCCAACTATACTTCACCACTGCTATACATCACCTGGCGTGACAAAGCCATCACTCTTCTTTTGTCATCTCATATATGATCCTCCCAAAACCGCTGCCTCGATTCTGGAGCAGCCCTTGGTAATATCCATAATCAAATAGATTTCTCAAAACCTCCTCCGTGATTGGCCCAGGATATACACTGATTCCACATTCAAACCAGGAGTTTTCTGGAATTGACTCACTTCTAGCCAACACCATACGTTGACCAAACGCTGTTTGCGCAGGAAGTGGACGTTCATATATGTCAATTGTCCCACCGTCGGGTAAATGTAGCGGAATCCACCTTGGTGACACAAAGACCAACTTGGATACCTTGCTTCTCAAAGCCCGTAGTGGCTTGCCAGTTGGCATTTTCAATTGTCCATTCAATACCACACCAGCAGCCTTGAGGAAGCCCTTGACGTGATAGTCAAACAGACCTATTTCAAACTCTCCACCATCTGATAGGTAATGACGATGGAACACCGTGGTGGCCTGCTCCAGAGCATCGGGGAGACTCTCTATCTCATCCTCTGGAATGGCAAAGTTGTGCTTCTTGGCTATGTATTGGGTAGCCACATCTCTGGTTGACTGTGATCCCAAGCATGGCGTTATGAACGTCACCTTTGCCTTATAGGTAGCTATGTGTACCATCTATATCCTCCATTAGATTGTCAATCCGCTACTATAGTAAACTTGCTGCCAAAGCAATATGGCCACGCCACTCTTTTTCCAGGTTTGGCCTACGCAAGACATAGGCTGGATGCCAAGTGGCCGCGTATATTGTCCCATCAAACTCATATTCCCACAGCGTTCCAGCCCACTTAGCTTCATTTCCCAAAACTGCCACAAAAGCCGTCTTACCCAACAGCAATACCATTTCTGGATCCAATCGCTCGATGTCCCTGCGCAGGAATGTGGCACATAGCCTAGCCGCTTTGGCAGGCAACTTATTGTCAATTGGATGACACCTCACCACATTGATGTAGGCCGCCATCTCATCTATTCCCAAATCACCTAACGCACTGACTAGCAGTTCGCCAGATCTGCCTATCGGCTTGAAGGTTGGACCAACCTTCTCCACATCTCTTCAAGGTGCTTCTTGGACCACTAGGATGCGCGGATTGGGATTGCCTATCACGCCCTGGAATGGATGCGCTTTGTCCCGAAACAGGCCACACTCTTGACATATTGGATTGTCAATGCCTGGTTGATCGGCCACTTTATGCTCCAATATTCCAAAATACCACTGGCTGCTCAAGATGCTCTATATTGTCAATCAACCACAGCCACGCCTTGGCATCATAATACTCATTACATGGAAACGGAATATCCGCATTGTCTACTCCGTCTTTGTAGGCATAATTTTCATCTATGAATCGCAAATTGTCGCCTGGAATCACACCAGCCATCTGAGTGATATATTTTCTGGCTGCATCTTTGCTTCTGCTATAACCCATATGAGCTAGGATAACCGCTGATTGTTCCCAAGCATTATACAAGCCGCGCACTACACCAGCGCATATAGTACCTGAGCTAATAGACACTACCCAAGTACCCTTAGCGTATATATCATCCGGTGTATACGTTCGTGCTTCCATTGCAGTAGCTACTACTGTCTCTTGCAAACATAACCCATTAGGCATCATCACCCCACGGTCATCAGTCATTTGAGCCAAGACCTTTTTGGCTTGATGATACAAGACACAACTACGTCCTGCCTGCAATGGAACGATTTGAGCACCTAGATTAGCTGCAACCTGCTGATGCATGCGTATTTTATGGTCAGGAAACCAACCATCGCTAGGCGTGCCTGGCTCCAAATACTCATCCTTGTATACCGGATAGAATACGATGCACTTCAGACCTAGATGATGACACAGATATGCTACTCCTCTGCCAGCTTTGGAGTGATACGTATCCAATACACCCATAGTTGTATCATGATTGAATTTTGTCAAATATGATACAACTCCACGAATCTTGGAGAAGTGTGGGCCACTTGGATCAGGACAACACAAATCCTCGCGCTTAACCCAAACAGGCCAAGTGTCGTCAATATCATACTGTTCCCAAGGCGTATTGTCAATCAACAGACTGTTAGTGTCCATTCATCTCCCTGCGTAACTGCTCTTGAGCCAGGATGGCAGCCATCCTGGTTTCTAATGCCCGTTCCTTGAGATATTCGGCACGCCTATTCAGGGCATCAATTTCAGCACGCTTTATTCGCTTCCATGTAGCCAAATCAACTTGAGTTATAGTCATGACACCTCTCCTTGTTGTGATGGGATGGCACATCCTTTACAGGTATGAATTAAGACGTTACTACCTTACGGCACGTCACCAACTTAGACTCAACGTCACTGATATGCCAATACTCTCTACCATCCCTGTCGGGACTGGACGGGTATTGGATTACAGTCCTTGGCCTGTCACAGTCTCAGCGCCTTCCCATCTACTATAGTAAATTTGTTCACGAATGGACTCAGCTGGAATCGAACCAACAACCTGCCGCTTATAAGACGGCTACTCTATACCATTGAGCTATGAGTCCTAACCACATCCACCATCCATAGAATTCCTCGCCAGTACGTTTATCACTAGTATACCAAGATATACCCCAACACCCATTGCAACGACAACGATGGTTCCCATACATACATAACTCAAGGTAATATCTGGAAGCATATTGTCAATCTCCCTCAAATTGTCGTAGTAAGGCTTTATACCACTTCAATTGTACACCACAATCCACACAATGATTACTCATACAATAAATCCTCCAAAGTGGGCCATCTATAATGCTCTGCAAACGTTGCATCACTAGGATACCAATAATATTGATCCTTCATCTTATGCGGCGGAAGATTTGACCCTTCCAATTCCCAGTCTTCATCACATCCACTCAATTCAATAGTTCTCAAATCTTTGTACTGTAGTGCTGATGCTTCCAACAACTTATCATTCTTGCAAGCATGAGTACCATACTCAGCACAGTACAGACATCCAGATTCAAAACAACCAGGCAAAGATTCAAATGGGGCACCCTTCTCTGGCCTATAGAACATGGGAACAGTCTGACCATGACAGCCACCTTTGGATGTGGTATACCACGGCGCAAGGCTGGAACCGCCCCCACCATCAGCATAGTATTCATAGCACAACGACATTGTCAATCCAACATCACGTGTCCTGTCCAACAAGGCATTAAGCCATTCGATGCGCACATCTTGTTGGATCGTATACACGCCGCCTATGACATGATTGAACAGATTGTCAAAGGTGGCCACATGTGGCAGCTTTCTGGAATGCATCCGATCTACGATTATTTGTCGGTTGTTAGCTACTTGCTCCACAAATTTGAATATGATATGATGCCCACCATATTCAGACACCAAATCACATAGCAATAGCAAATCATCTAGTGTGGTTATACCAGCTATTATGGGATTGCATTGGACGCTAATATAAATACCGCTATCAACCATCTCAGCCATATTGTCAAACATGGCTTGTAGTGGTGGCGCACCTGGGCTGAACCTACTATAGTGGTCTGGGTTTGATGTGTTGATCGACCACTGCATATAGCTGTAAGGATTTTTCAGAAGCGCATCCTGTGCCCACTCTGGGGCCAACTGTCTGGACAGGTAGAAGAATGGCAAACCAGCATCCAAGAATACTTGAGTGATCTGTTGCGTGATGTGATATGTACTCTCTAATGGATGGAATGGCTCGCTGAAAGATGTAATGTATCCAGCTCCAGAAACCATCAGATTGTCAATGCGCTTGCGAAAAGCGGCAGGATAGTCAGGATTGACCGTAGGTAGGCCAGTAGCTCTATAGCCCCGCGTGCCATTATTGATATAGCAATTATGAACCAGTAAGCCATTAGCATAGAAATTCTCAACAGTGGTTTGGATGTCCCATACATCTAATGGCTCATCCACACGCTCCATACTCGTCAATTCAGTATACCTAGCGCTTGCAGCTTCTGCATGTTCCATAACTCCAATATGATCCCATCCACGGCAAAGGATGTCTGGAATCTCTGGAACCGCGCCTGATCCTCTTCTGGAAAATACCCCTTCACTTCGACAATTTTCAACAGACTGCCTTGTGAATCGTACAGATGGAAATCTGGAAGATATACTTCCTTTGAATCCTCCAGAGAATACACCGCCTCCTCGAATATCCAAATGATGTTGTTCGCATCTAGCCATTGCGCAGTTAGCCACTCCCATTCTGAGCGAAAAGTTATCTTGCAGCCAGATTTCATTGTGTATGGCTTGCGCTTGCTGGTTTTGTAGCCCATCCCGCCGCTGGCTATTCTCAAGGCCATATCCTCCCGCCATTTCAATGACCTGGTACATCCTAGAGAATTCTTGTTGCTCCTCAATGTTAATCCTCTTTTGCGCCTTAACTCCTTGGATTGTGGCTTGCCCTTCAATGGGGATGGTCTGCCTTTGCTTTTGCGTCCCTGCTCCGCACGATGTAGCTGTAGACATGCATCGCATAGCTTCCGATTGCGTTGGCCTGTAGGTTTGCCACATCGTTCGCACATCTTGGCTGCGTTCATCACATCCGTTTGTGCGCGCCTGGTCTTGTTGGATTTGGCTACGCTTCTCACCTTGCGGATATAACGGCACTTGGCACAGTACTTTTTCCATTGCGTTGGATTCTCTATGTTGGCACCGCAATCCAAGCAGTGTTTGTACATGATCTCCCTCCCTCAATTGATCCACCCTAGCCCATCCAGCATTATCTGTCAGAATTGGGTGATCTCCAGTCACTTTCAAGACATGCCCATCCGCAGTATTCAGTATGTAGTAGCTCTCCACCTGACGCTTGGATACCGCCAGCACCTCTGAGTCACATAATCCAACCTCAACACGACCATACACCACATCACCCACTAGCAGATTATCAATGCGTACATCACCATCAGGCGTGGCCACTAGGGCGTCCCCACTAACACAGTGCGCACAATTTATGGGGCAAAACCCACCGTATGGGGTGGTGAGGGTTGCCTCTGTGGAACAAGGTCTTGGCCTTTTTCTCTTTGGCTCGTGTTTGGATTTATACCATCCTCGTGGATTTGGAGCAGATTTATTGATGATATGCTTCATTGGATCGGTATAGACATTGAATGGTTTCGTCTTGCCACCTCTGACCATTGCCAATGGGATTGTCAAATAATGGCCGCGTTCGTCTGTTCCCTGCCCCGTTGGTTCATGCAACTTATGAAATTCCTGCCGATCTTCGTCTACCATCTTGCGTCTCCTATCAGTTCCGAATCCGGTGACCGATTCTAAAACTCACTTCAAAACCAAGGGTTCCTTGGGGCCATTTCCAAGGCATTTCTTGGGCGCTTCCCGTTTGTGACCCTATATACGCCAATCCGCAAAAACAAGGAGTTTTTTGGCAAAACTGGGATGAAACCGCCCTATTTGGCCTTAGAGCTTTCTCCCTGTAAATTTCAATATTTTGTATGGATATGAGTCTCTAGCTATATGGGGAACTTCATCATCGTTATACAGGTGACTAGCCTTCTCTTTATCTGTCAGAGCATAACGTGGCCCCGCTATAATTCTAATCAAGACCTTGCATTCACTCATCAGGATACACCGGCATGAACTTTATCAATTCCTCAGCCAAGTCACCCCAGCCACTCAGACCTTTGGTAACGTGAATGGTGTCGTTGCCCATCGGGTAAAATCCGTAACAATGGGCTTTATATTTACACAAAATCGTTTCCACTTCTTGGATGTTCACTGGTCTGTCATCCCAGGGAGGAGCAAGTTTATTGTCAAACTCACCCACCATCCTGTCACAAGTGACATGTAACTGATCCATCGTTATGGGATAATGCTTGTCGCCATAATCGATCCAGGCTGCGCCTTGGACAGGATCTTTATAGATTCCTATCTCACTGTCCGTAAAATCCACTGGATAGCTGAGAACCCGCTCCGCCATATCAGCTATCTTCCACCCCATCCAAGGCCCAAAACCTTTGTATTTCACCACATTGTCAAAAACCTCCTTAAATCTGTAATGAGCGCACATATCATCTACTATCCGCTCTGGCTCACCAGCATCTTCCAATCCATTTACCAAATCAAGCGCAGATTTGCCATAGAAATACCTGCGTTCCATTCCTCTGGGCCATTTCTCCGCTAAACCCAATCGCATAGATTTATAGAAATGCGATGATTCAGCTATGCGCGCAGCCACACCACAAGAATAATAACACCAATAAGCCAACAAAAATCTTTCAAACATTTTTCCATGTAACACGCCAGCCATCTCAGCATCCACCAGCATTACGTATACTGGATCCAGATCGCCTGTGTCAAGAAGATCATTACCAAAATCCTGATAGGACATATCTATTTTTGGCTGTCTCATGATTCCTCACAAGCATGTATGATTCTAGCATCAGCAATTTCAAAATACTCTTCTTCAATCTCAATACCAATGAAATCTCGATCAGTATGAATACAAGCTATACCTGTTGTGCCACTACCCATAAATGGATCGAGAACGGTGCCGCCGGTGGGCGTCTTGGTTAGCTTGCAAAGGTATTCCATCAAGGCAATAGGTTTGACTGTCGGATGATAGTTCTGATGGGCACTTGGATGATACTCACTCCATCCTACCTTCCCTGTATCAGGATCAGCTCTGCGGATTAATTTACTCGTATTCTTCTCAAATCCTTGTCTCTTTTCCATCCCATCCAGCCCCTCGTTGCGTTCATTTTCGTTGGCCTTGGGACAGTAGAAGTATCGAGCCTTGGCATCGCCAACCTGCTCATCCAATAGCGCGCCAGCCTCCTCATCGAGGATCAGGTTGGCGGGCCAGCGCCCCAATCCGGCATCCACAAATTCAATATGTTTTCCCACCTCATTTGCCCCACCACTACCGGAGAAACTAAATGAACCGTGTAGCTTCTGCAGCTTGTCTTTCGTTGGTATCCTCCCTCCGTCGATCCACAGCCCAGCCACGCCCCACTTGAGCGCATTATGTGCAAACGTGCCGTCACGCGGCTTCATTGCCAGGATTATAGGCTCCCAGGCAGGCTTTAGGCCAGTGCCCCAGCCATCCCAGAGTTTGGCGGCTTCGGTGGTGGGATGATACTTGTAACCATAATCAGAACGAAACTTCTTCTCCCTAGGCTCATAATCCCCACCTGCATAATTTGCGCCTTGCGATTGTATGCCCAATTTCCCCGCCGCCTTGTCGATGGCCTTGCTGATATTATGAGATTTCGGAAAGCCCGAACCATACAACCACATCAGACAATCACGGATCACCCAGCCCGCATCTTCTATCGCACACATTAGTCGATGGTGGGTGCGCGTGCCCCCAAATGCTAGCAGCATCGCCCCTGGCTTGGCTACTCTCAATGCAGCTTTCCAAAATACTACTCCAGGCACGCCGTGATCCCACTCCCTGCCCATAAATTTGAGGCCATACGGTGGATCCGTGATGACCGTGTCCGCACTATTCTCATCCAACATAGCCATCACGTCCAAACAATCACCACAATACAGCGTTGCTTGAGTCATACATCCTCACAAGCGTGTATGATTCTGGCATCTGCGATCTCATAATACTCTTTATCAATCTCTATGCCAATGAAATTGCAGTCATTTTGCAATGCCGCCAAACCCATAGTCCCAGATCCACTGAATGGATCGAGAACTGTACCGCCTGGTGGACAAATGTACCGTGTCCACCAATCAGCGAGCTTGAGTGGCGTACCAGCACCATGACCGTGTGCACCTGCACTAGATCGGCTATTAGAATTTGCAAATGGAAGCAGATTGTAAGGAGTCACTCCACCACGCCTCTGAGCAGCAGCCATCATACTAGACCGTTTTACACTGTGACCGGATGGGCTAGTAATATGTGTTGCCATTTCACCAGACACCCTAGCCCTGGCATAATGTAATTTGCTTGCTTCTGCCTCAGTCCATAATACGGCATCTTGGTTCCTACAACATTTGGAATTCCCTGCCCACACACACGCCTTGAGGCTCGGCCGCATGAGACCATGAGATGGTGCGCCTCCCAATGGCAACGTGGTAATATTCCACCACCATACATCCTGTACCATATTCCACTCACGACAAACCCAGGCCATAAACTCCCACAACCAGCCACGTAGTTGTCCTACATGTTTAGAATTTGGCTGCAAGATAAATACTGCACTACCAGTCGGCTTGAGTATACGCCGTATCTCAGGTATTACACCCTCAACAATAAGCGCCCACCACTGATCCGCAGTCCAGTAGCCATAAGACCGTTTGATGTAGGGATAAGGCGGATCAGTGATCACCACATCCACGCTCTCTGCATCTAATAATGGCAAAATGTCTAGACAGTCACCACAATACAGCGTTGCTTGAGTCACAGCAGGTCTTCCCCTTCCATCAGATCGTCAATCAAATTGCATATCTCATCATACTCATCATCGAAGATGGCAGGCCAACCATTCTTACGGAACCGCTGCCCAGCAAACTCATACCAACCACCAGAGATTGTCAATGCCTTGGCTAATCTCAAATACTCTAACGCAGCCTCAGCTTCATCCACACCATGACCAAAATAAATTGGTAGGGACACGGTACGGAATGGTGGCGCAATTTTGTTCTTGGTGATAGTGGCCTTGGCATAGATACCTATCACACGCTTGTCACCGCGTTTTATCTTCTGGCCCACTTTTAACATAACTCTAATACTACTGTGAAACCCTACCGCCTTACCGCCAAACGTGGTGACCTTGCTTCCAAACATCACGCCTATGTTCTCCTTGGCCTGGTTGATTAACAACACTGCTACATTTTCCTTGGATATAAGCCGTGTCAGCCGTCTCAACCCCTGACTGATAACCCTGGCGTGTGTCAAATATCCCACCTCGCCAGTCTCTTTGTCCATCTCAGCAGTACTGGACGTGGCCGCCACGCTATCCCACACAATTAGCAAGTCATAATCCGCTTTGGACTTTATGGCCACCTCCATAGTCTTGAAAACCTGCTCTACTGTATCTGGAGCAGTATACACCAGATTGTCAATATCCACCCCAACAGCTTCCATGATAGGCAGTGACACGGCTGTCTCTGTATCAATATACAACGCCACACCACCCTCATCCTGGATAGTGGCGCAGGCTTGGGCTGCTATGAGCGATTTTCCAGTAGATGTATCACCATAGATTTCCACCACTCTGCCCAATGGCAAACCACCACCCATGGCCGCATCCAGAAGGTAACATCCCGTAGACAAGAATCCAGTCACCACGCACGGTGATGAGTCATCTGACAGCCGTGATACCGATGTCGATGCTTGCTTGGCTATATTGTCAATCAGCGTCTGTATAGTCCCTTTGTCGTTTGGCATACTCTATTTTGGCCTTCCAACTAGCATACTTTGGATACAACGGGCACGCCGGACTATTGGGATTACAACCACCAACCACCGGACAGTTTAGACACTCCAAATCTATGTTATATTTATGGGCAGCTATCTTTGATCGTTGTCTAGTCATATCAGATATGGCGAGCAACAGGACACAACGGATCTGGCGCATCCACATACAAATCCTTGATAGTAGACGTTGGCCGCATTCCTGACAGCTTCAAAGCATGCATACGCTGCGCTGGACAACCGGATTTGCAAGATGCCTGATATTTACATGATGCGCACGCACCTTGTATATCGCGCCATCCGCCCTCGTGGTATTTTCTCAATGCCAAAAACACTTCGCCATTTTCCCAAATCTCCTGGAGCGATTTGTCCCGCACATTGTCGGTCTCTGGCAACGTCTTCCACGCTGCGCATGGGTGAACGTCCCCGTGCGGCCTCACCAGAATAAGGTCTGTTCCAGCGTGACACGGATGCATCTTTTCAGGATACTTGGGAAATACCGTATGACGAAAGTCAATTGGGCAACCAGCACGCAGCTCCACACGTGGATTATTTATAGTGATGAGATTGTCAATAGTGTATTGCAGCTCTGTAAATTCAGCCGCGTTGAGCGCCAACTGTCGATTGTTAGCATATCCTCTAGTCTGAGGAACAAACCGCAGCAGGCTCAATTTGGACACACCCATAGCCGAACACATGCCATACATATTTGCCACATGATGCCAATTAGGTAACATCGGAACCATATGTACTTCCACCTTGAATCCAGCTCTGATGGTGTTGCCAATACCCCACACGATGGCGTCATATGCTCCAGGAGTGCCCATCAAATAGTCATTTACAGTACGCAGGTGGCTCTCCAATGAGTATATGAACGTCAATTTGTCCATCGCACCAGGAATGTGCTTGAATACATTGAGATAGCCATCATACATCCCATTACATCCAACATCAATATTAGACCAATGCCCAGCAAACATATCCTGCCAGGAAATAGGCTTAAACTGTGCATGAATACCAGTGGTATAGAACAACACCCTCTCAAATCCATATCTGATAGCATAATCCACTACGTCATAGACATTTTTCACAAGGATGGGATCACCACCAGACAGACTGAGAACTGTCGCGCCCAAATCTCTGGCCTCCCGGATCAGCCTAAATATCTCATCCATGGTCAACTCATCTGGAAGGAACGTCTTGTTGGAACCAGATGAGCAATGCAAGCATTTCAACAGACATCTATTAGATAACTCGATGGACAGTTCCTCTAGCTGGTATTTCATGACTGGCTACGCCTTGACCGCCTGCTGCCGCGCTTCTTGCGAATTACATCACGGATGTCACCCTCATCGTCTGGGAATGGGACATCCTTTTCATCACTGCCAGAAGTATCAAGCTGTGCAAACTCCTGATTCAGCCGGTCATATGGCAGTACAGTAACTACCACATCTGCACCGGCATCCACATCTTCAGATGGGTCATCGCTCAGCTCCATCGGGGTCAAATCAACTGCCGCTTCCAACCACTTATCCAGCAGATCCTCATCAGGCTCACCCGTTTCACGCCCACGATTATCAACTATACAGGCCAACGGTGTACGCTTGGGTCTGGCGTTGACGTCATATCTGGTTTCCAGGCCAGTCCCAGTGCGAGTTACAATGATGTCCATTCCATCATACTCGTCGTATATGTCGCCATAATCTGGATCACCCACCAAGCCTGCCACTGCCTTGAACACCATCGCACCCGGAGTGTAAATCTGTGGCCCAGCTTCCTCATTGGAACGGTCGATGATGTTCATCCAATAACTCTTGCGACGAAGCAGCTGCGACGCCAACTCCTTGCTGTCGGCATCACCGGCATTGTACAAATCATTGACCAGCTCACAGATGGGACAAGGCTCGCCAATAGTGAACTGCCTACACGTAAATGGCCTATTCCTGGATTTCACATAGTGCGCACCAACATCCTGCCAGAAAAAGTCACCCATCTCACCAACACCTGGCAGGATGCGAATTACATTTCTACCTGCCTTGGCTTTCCAATAGTTTCCACCTCCGCCAAAGGACTCTGCTGCCAGCTTCTTGCGTATCACGTCCAACAGCTCTTGTCGATCTTTCCTGTCTGCCATTGTGCATATCCTCCCTATCAGATTATCAATCCACTACTATAGTAAACTTGCTGCTAACCACGTCTTCCACTTTCCATATCAGTCATATCATACTCGTGGCGCAGCTGTGCACCCATAGATTGTAGCATACTGGCACGCTGTTCAAATGCTCTGGATAAATCTCGAAGCGTGTGAAACTTGTGCAATGCTACATCCTCTTCCTCACGCGCAACGCTCACCTCCTCATCTATATCCACTAGCTTGGCAGCAGTCCCATCACTCACAGATCGGCTGCCATCAGGGATGGATTCTTTGTCATTCTTGTAGAACATATAGGCACTGGCCTCAGACTCTTTACGTTGCCGTACACAATCCAACCAGGCCAACTCCGCTGACGATGTCATGGTGGCAAAGTATGCGTACCTAGCCGCCTGCGCTGCGAACTCATTAGGTAGATCAGCCTGATCCACCTCCAACAATTCCTTAACTGACAGATCCTTGTCAGCTACTTTCACATTTACATCAAGATTTAACATTTTATGGCCATCCTTTCTCTAGTCTTTCCAATTCACGATCCTGCTCTTCAACAGGGTATACTTTCACAGCTCTCCCAAAACGTATATACAAATTTCCCAATTCAAACACTTCCGCTTCATTAGCACCAATCATATTCAAATAGTATCTAATTTCTTTGACAGCATTTATTACTCTTGTTGTCAAAGGTGGCTTTGCGTTTACAACATCATCCTTGTATGAGCGTAACGATGCACGCAATTTCTCACTTTCCTCCTCCCGGATAGCTTTACGCAACATATCTATCTTCTGTTGTCCCTCCTCCTCTGTTAATTCCTCTTTATCTGGAAATGTGTAATCCATTGTCATTCTCCTTTTCAGAATGGTATATGTACTTCACCAGCCAAATTTAGCTTTTCCATAGCTCCATAATGGCTGCCAACGTCTACATCCGCGTTCAACGGACAGATTAGCCAACTCATGTCGATGTTTGGCATCCACTCAGCACCATACTTCACCACATTCTCCATTACATCCACGCACAGCCCAGCTACATCTAGCAATTCACCAGGATACACATCAAACACTATAGAGTCATGCACAGTGTTCACTATCTTAGTATGCCAACCCCGCTCCAGCATCAGATTGTCAATGATTACCAGGGCCATCACCGTAATCAAACCGGCTGCGCCCTGCACAGGCGTGTTGGCTGCCTCACGCTCAGCATGCTTGCGCCTGGATTGCTCTGGTGCATCTATATCCGATAATGGCCGCCTGTTTCCAAATGGCGTTTCAATGTAGCCATTCTTACGCGCAAAGCGCACACATTCCTTCTGGAATTCCAGCACCTCTGGGAATGCTGTGTAGTACTGTTCTTTTATGAGCTTTCCCTCCTTCAATGGAATGTCATATAGCCGCTCTAGCGTATACTCTGAACCACCATAGAGCATAGTCCAATTGGTCCATTTATATCTATACCTCTCTGGTTTTGTGATCTGGTCATAGGGCTTACCGCTCACCATAGCCCCAACCATTGTATGGAAATCCCTGCCACTACGATGGATTTCCAACATAGCCTCACATCTGGCTAGACTAGCAAACACCCGCAGTTCCATACCGCTGTAATCCACAGACATCACATAGCCGTCATTCACATCCAACTCCAGATTGTCAAACCACCTCCAGTCTGTTGGGATACCTGGAACATACTCGTATTCCTCACCATTTTTGTTAGACCACGTATGGGTAAACATATTCTTGATCGGCAAACATTCCATCATCGTGCCTGGCTCCTTCTCTGGCACTGGAATGTTCTGTAGATTGGGATTACTAGATGACAGCCTGCCCGTCACCACAGTATGTTGACCAAACGATGACCTTATACGTCCATCTGAAGAGGATGCGTATACACCAGTGGCTGTAGGTGTTATGTATGTACCCAACATCTTTTGGTACATTCCATACATTATCAAATCCGCCACCAGTGGGCACTTATCCTTGTAGATTTCCAAGAATTCGCGTTTGGTGGACGGATTTCCAGAATCCGAAAAACCTTGCGGTTTGAGATTATACGAGTACTGAAGTGCATCCTTGCGCCACTCAGCAGATTTGGCCCACTTGCAATATTTACCACCGTATAGCACCCAAGCTTTCTGCTGCCAGCTTCCAGGATTGAATTTGAATTTCTTGGAAGCTTTATGTCGGCATTCCACATAGCCTTTGACCATTGGATTATTGTCAATAGCCTCCACAGTGTCCATCATCTCAGCAGTATACACGCGCCTGTACCGCTCTGCCATATAGTAATCCACTGCCAAGCCATTGCACTGCATCCGCGCAATAGTGTTTGATGCAGGCACAAATAGCTCATCATACAAGACTTGCTGCTTGGAAGTCAGTTTACTATACAACAATTTCTCTAGCTGAAATGTGGCTGCCGCGTCCTTGGCAGCGTATGGCAACAGGACATCTAGTGGAACCTGAGAATAGTTGATCTTGTCACTCTTGGCTACGTAACTCTTGAGCTCTTTGTCGTACTCGAACATCCCCAGATAGTACCCTGCCAGCCGTTTCAAACCATGTAAGCCAGTCTTGGATTCATATAGAAATGACGCCAACATCGAATCGCCTTGGGCATCAAACTCAACGTCCAACAAGGCTTTGCATTGCATCTGGTCGAATTTGATGTTGTGACCAATGATGTGAGGATGAGATTCTAGAACATTACACATCATATCCAAGGCACCGTCGGATAAAGGTGCCAAATCACCTGGATGATCCACAGGCACTGCCCAGGCTGTATCTGCTGTGGCAAATGACATAACCAACAAGCGCTGATTATTGTCAAAAGCATCCAATGAATTCACTTCTGTATCAAACGCTATGACAGGGGATGCCATCAAGGCCACACACATATGATATATTCCTGGCTTGGAATATACGAATTCGTAGTCATATTCTTGGTCTGCTGATGGAGCAACTCCACTACTCCAAGCGTTCCAAGCTTCCTCTATTCCTTGCAACCACGTATTTGTGGCTGATTGGTTGCGCAGAATGTAAGCCGGATGGAACAGTGGCACGTATATTACCCCGTCACGCTCCACTACCACCCCATTCCAGGAAGTGATGCCAGATTCTCCAAGTACCGCCTTCAATGGCGTGTTGCCAAACAGAAGTACCATCTTCGTATTGGATTTGATGGGCAACGACTGGTAGCAGCATTTAATGTATTTAGGCTTTATCTTGTTGCCTGGGGGATGACACCTGACTATGTTGGTATATGTAATAGGTGGAAAGCCAAACGACTCTAACGCAGTGCGCAGTAGCTTACCAGACCTACCCACAAATGGCTTGCCCTGTTTATCCTCTTCGTCACCTGGCGCCTCCCCAACTGCCAGGATTGTATAGTCACCGCCATCGTCCGGCACTGGACCATTGGACAGCTCCAACAGACCGCACTTCTTGCAATCTGGTTCCATCTACAACCTCCACATCCACTACAGCAGACCACACATCTAGCGGCCAACAATGTTCTGCAAAGTCCACCAAGATAGGTAAGTCGGGCCAGTCTTGGATATGATACTTTCCAAATGGCCCAGCATCCAAGGCCAACACCTCTAAGGTAGTATTATTGTCAAACGTCACACGCAGAGTGTCTCCACACTTTACCTTACCTGACTGGTATGCCTCCACGTCCACCGCCACCCAGTTGTATTTACCAATAGACCTAGTATCATATACCATATCCACCGGATAGCCTGCCTGACCAGCACAATATAGTGGCCCGCCACCGTAATCATCAAAGGTGTAATAGGTGGCAACTCCATGACCCAACAACGACGGTATCAACAACAATGGCCATAGTGCGTTCATATTGTCAATCACCAACGCTTCTCTGGCCATAGCTGGTAGCAATCCCTTGTTGGTACATCGAATACAAAAACCATACGATATGTAAATTGCGGTTGCAAGCCATCATAAATCCCTACAAGACCATACTCATCACTCGCCGCATATTGCGTGCGATAGCCTGCCATGTCGAAATGTGGCCCACCGCTACAACGACCAACATCGAAAGTATATGTGCTTATAGTATCACTGTGCATACCACAATTGATGACGTCCATAAACACAAGTAGGAATACGCCCGTTGCGTGGTGTGTATGCCCCATGTTATCCACCAAGGCAGCTCTCCATGTGGTTCCTGTCCGAAGCCCCTTCATTCTGGTCGTGTATGGGTAATTCAAAAAGCGTATCCATTGTGGTGCTGGTGTGGCAGTTGGCTTAGGTGTTGCCGTTGGCCTCACCGTTGGAATCGGTGTTACAGTCGGAATCGGTGTGGGGGTAGGTGTCTTGTAGCTCTGCACCACCGGCAGATATACCAAATAGTCGTCATCCTCCTGCGCCAGGCTTACCGCGCAACCCACGCACAGTACACAGATTATCAAAGCCAAACTAACCAATCTCGATTTCATTTCAAATCTCCTTTATCGGCCTTTTCAAGGTTAATGTGCTCTATTCCTATGCTTCTTCTTTCGGAAATAAGTGCCTGAAACAACAAGCCGGTTTGATCCATCAACTCCACTGCCTGTTGTTTCAGACTCTTCGCCTCCACCAGCAATGCAGTTAGCTCGGCATACAAAGTCTGTTGCTTTGTCATTTTACGTCTCCTTTTCCACAGAATCCACCAGCTCCTCAGCAGCAAAGTACAGCTCATCCACCCTGGCCTCATCGTTGGGATGCTGCTCTTGGAACCATATATCCAACAATTCCAGTGGATCCAGATTGTCAATACCTGCCACCCTCGGTGATCGTGCCACCACTGGCTCCAATACGTCTATCCTGTCCAACAGATAGTAATTGCGGTTGATGGTCTCCCGTACAGTCTCAGCCACCGTGGCCCTGGGAATTATACCATCCGTGTGGACGCATACACGCACTATGGCATCCTCTACATCATACTCATCCAGCGCATATATCTCATCCCACTCTATTTGGATGTCCACCATATCTCTGACGGGCACATCCACAAATTCCCAAGACGTATTGTCTATATTCACGTCCGCCAATACAAAGCCCTTTGACCCACCACGCTCACCCCAGTCTATGCGCTCCAAGGAGCCACAATAGACGGCAGGTGGATTATCAACTACACATTGGCGCCCATGAATATGACCCAAAGCTGAGTAATCAAATACATTGAACAAGTCTGATGGCACGCAAAGGTCATTTCCTGGTTCCTCTCTATATACATACCCATCATTCAAGCGTAATCCAGGAACACCCACGTGTGCTGCCAATATGCAAGGTGTATTGTCATCCGGTGAATCACCCAGCACTTTGTTGATGGCATCATACACATCGGTCAAGTCTTTGTCATAAAACCAAGGCAGCGTCACCACATATGCCTCACCAATCAAGTGACCAGCTATTTCAGATTCCACTATTATGTCGTGCTTGGCACCCAGATGAGACATCACATCTATGGAATGCGCCCGCCCCTTGCCAGATTTCAACCGATCATGGTTCCCCACAACCATTACCATCGGTGCCACGTCAGCTAGTTGTATCATCCGCTCCGCAAATGGAGTCACCAACGTTGGCACAGGAGATCTTGTTCTGAACGCATCCCCAGCAAAGATTATCAAATCTGGCTGGTATTTTTGGGCAGCTTCAACCACACAGTCCAGAGCATCCAAATAGTCCAGTATCCTGGAATGCAACCCTGTAGCCGTGTCCAAATGCCCAAAGTTCGTCTGGCCCAGATGGACATCTGCAAAGTGGAGTAGCATCACCGCAAGAACTCCATTATCTCAGCCACATCTATGCCTGTAACATTGGACCATACCTCTTCCACCCATCTCTCCACATCCTCCGGTCTCTCAGCAGCTATCCAATCCAGCCACATCAGACAATACAACGATATGTCTACCAACAGATCCACAAACGCCAAATGTATCTCATCAGTAGCCAACCTGTGACCAGACATTACCACTTTGGCAATGCCATCAAGCTTCTCAAGTCTATCAGCCAACTGGCCATACCGGTCAGACTTCCTCATTACATTGTGATATACTCCAGCCTCACCACGCTTGGCCCAGCTACGTCCATACTGAGAATCCTTATGCATGTGATATACCAACAGCAACGAAGCCAGTTTCACCATCGGAATAGGGTATGGATCGTCACTTGCATCCGCACACATAGTCATGGCAAACTGCGGCATGTCATCAGACACTTGCGCAATCATTTCCTCAAGGTTAATCAATTTTCACTCCATTATCCACGTATACATACTGATTGCATCCTTTATGTGGCCCAGTTGGCACCTTGGTCATGCCAAGCTTGTATTTGGGCAAATCTGGCACCTCCCACATTGGAACATAACTTAAATCAGCCTTGGTTGTTGCATTCATCACATCCCACACAAGCGCACTATATTTATCCATCAAGACGCCAGCATACCGTATCATATATCGTGGTATGTCATTTATGCCACGATGATAGTAAAACCAAGGCAACCACTCGCCATATAGAATAGAATTCAACATATCACAGTCCACCCCAACCGCTTCCATCGAATAGATGCGTTGTTTTGGATACCTGCAAGGCAGACCTTTTATTACATCACATCCACCTGTGCGATGCACGCACACGGGACAGTTGCCAAGCCCTATCACATATCTATTATCAAAGTGTTTCAGTAAACGCATTACGTACCAGCTGGTAATAGAATCTGTGCAAGACCCACGCATATATGTGTTGCGGTTACCGGAATACTCAATCGCCCAAGCCATATCCACGGACACAGTAATGATTGCCAGCGTATCCAAGGATGGCCTAATGGCATCAAACCTAGGTGCGCACCCTGGGCAACCGCCGTTCATACCCTTGCACGTACCACACGCCGTGGCCTGTTCCCACTCCGTCAACAACGGTACATCGCCACGTTTCAGAACGTGCATATGAACCAGCAGACTTAGAATATTTCCAGTACTAGTCTTGTAGCCCACATTCCAATCATACACTCTGCAATTGGTTATATCAGATCCAACTTTGTCGCTAACGTCTGCCCATGGCCCCCACTCGGATGGTTCCAATATCTCAGATCTGGATGTAATCTCTATATCAGGCACTAAGGCTGCCAATTCATTCCTGGCTCGTACATTGTTCTCATACTCTATTCCCACCACAGCCGCCCACACTTTGACTTCTCTGTTGGACAACCGTACCACATCCATATATGACTCAAGATTGCCAACAGCTGATAGGAATTCATACAACATATCATCCCTGGTGACACTATCCACATCAATCCAGCGCACATACGTTTGGTTATAGCTCTCGGCATGTCGAACTATGCTTTCACATTTATGTGTGATATTGTCAACATTAATTCCACGTGGCTTGGATGACTTCCTATTCCTTATCCGTCTTAGACACCCGTCCACCGATGCCTTCAATATCACAAACATCGGTTTGATACGATGTGATACCTCCAACTCCAATAGGAAATTATAGAATGTGGATTTGATGGTGGAGATCATCATACCTTCAAACAGCACATCACAATCTGGATGATTATCAATAGCATCCATGATAGCTAACTTGACATTGGCCACATTACTACCACCAGGCAACTTATCACAACCATTACTGGTTCGCGTGCTCAAATCATAGTGCCCCACCAACACCCACCCAAAATCGTGCAGCACCGTATTCCACTGCTCCACTTCTATATCACAACTAGCCGCTACCATCTGCAGGGGAATAGTAGACTTTCCAGATCCATTGCTGCCTTTGATTTGAACCACTTTCATTTTGAATTTCCCACTAAAACCTCTAAGTACACGCTGTTGGATACCACAATGATATATCCTCTACAAACATGTGGATTATCAAATCTGCCTGTGATCTCCATCCAAAGTCATCAAAGGGTAGTTCAATCCAATCCTTCGGATCCAAATGCATAGCGGCAGCACGTATTAAGCGTGTGGACGATTCATACTCCAACTTATGTGGAGTCCAATACTTTTCAGCATATATACGATGACTCAAAACAGCACGCTTACGTAATGCCTGCTCCATATATTCGGCTGTGGTAGTGATTATTATCATAAACAACCCACCACCCATTTCCAATGGAACGTGCTTGATATGATGAAATATGCTTCCCCAGAATCTCATACCTTCCGCTATCCAAAGCGTTTCTCTGTCACATACCATATATCGTATTAGTTCTTGTTTACCAGGCAATGTCCTGTATACATCATATAAAGCAGGAAATTCTGGAATATTGTCATAGTTTGGTGTCAACATATCACCAAACACTTTACGAATGCCAGGAATATCCAATGATTCCAAATAGGTGGTCTTACCCGTACAATGAGTGCCATAGATGCCAATCAACATAGAATAACCCCAATAGAAATGAAAAATGATGGGGTAAAGATGGTGCCTGGGATGGTGGATTGTCATTTCATCCGGTGGCAACTCATCTTTACCCCATACATATTCAGCTCATACAGCACTACTCCGTTGGCCCGTGGATCAGCGCGTCGCGTGCTGCCTTAGACTTGTACTCTGGCTTCCACTTCGTGATTCCCTTGCTCTTCTGATATGCCAGGGTCAAGCGCATGTTGTTTACCAATTCATTGTCATGTTCCTCCCAAGTCACCTTGGCATCCTTGGCCTCCGCCACCTTCTCCTCGAAGGTCAGTGTCGGCCAGTACTCATGAAATTCTATATATTCCTTGGTCTGAGCTACAGCCTCCATCTCTGCAGTACTCATCAAACGTTGCGGCTTTGCTGGAACCACTACAACTTCTTCTGACACGCTATCCGCATCAGCATAGGCCACCACATATGCGTGACCTTTCTTGCGGATTGTCAATGCCCGACCTGCTAGAAGCGCCTGGTCAACCAGCCCAAACAAGTCCGTGAACTCCAAGACTGAAGGCAACTCCACCGCACCAGGTTTTTCCTCAGTGACTTCCTCAGTCATAGCAGGCTTCCTTGTTCGAACACGTTTGACAGGCAACGCATCTGGAGCCACTTTCTTGCGCCGCTGCCGTCTGACAGGCTTTTCCTCAACAACTTCTGGTTCCTCAACAACTTCTGGTTCCTCAACAACTTCTGGTTCCTCAATATCAATGCTTTCCTGCTCAACCTCAGGAACCGTGGTGGGCTTACGCCGCGTCACTTTACGCACTCTTCGCTTCGTCATTTGATTCTCCTTGTTTTGTTGTGGCATCCTCACATTTCATCCAATGGATGCACATTTTACAGTCGTTGTCGTTAGCGTCATACAACAAACCGAAACACGATGGCCTGTTTGCATCCCGCACTGCTACACATTGCTTACGCAATGCGCAGCGCTTACAGGCTGGATCTGCATCATCGGCCAACCCATAACACTTTGGTAACTTCTCATCTACTTCATCACTTTCCTCCTGCTCATCTTGAGGATTATCAACGCCACTTAGCAGTTCATTCCCATCCTCATCTATAAAATCAGCTGCCACCATCAAATCCCATAGCTCTTCGCTGACCTCATCCTCTGGCAAACCGCCACGCAGATTGTCCAACAGCATATCACACAGATCGTACACGTGCGTGTCCAGTTTGGCGGATATCCCCAGCTCTTCAGCTATGTCCAGTAGAACGCGCTTCCCAAAACGTTTGCCGATTTCACGGTTTGTCATAATTCCTCCATTTCCTCTTAACGCTACTCCACGCCTGTCGTGCTTCGGCATACTGAATGTGGAGCGCATCCGCTACTAATTTCCAGTCAATTGTTATGCTTGGCACATCATACACATACGAACGCCTAAATGTTCGCAAACGCACCTGATCACACATCCTCTTGTCTGGCCAAAGAATCGCGTCTACTATAGTCCGTTCACCACATTCCAACGTATCCAAAAAGCCAGAGAATCTGAGCATGTGCTCTACAATATGTTCTGGATCTGGTGGACCATCACACTCCAAATCATCCAGATCCATCATTTCCTTCTCTGCACTACGATGAGTCAAGTAAAACCTGTACTTCAACTCACTAATCCGGTTGTTTAGCATCTGCTTTATAACCGCTAGAAGCTCCCCAACAGTTAGGCCACGATCACGGTAGTACATCCACCCATATACCAATTGTTCATATAGCTCGCCTTCCAACTCCTCACGCTCCATCAGAACGTGATCTGTAGCTTTCTTGGCAGCGAGCCAGTGGATGTATTTGTTGAGTTTATCATACAACTCTTCAACAGACATTGCTGGTTCAGCCATTCTTTCCTCCGTCTCTATATAGTAAACTTGTTACTAGATGGCTTTTCTTGTGCCCGCAACCAATACGGGATGACGTTTGATCACCGGTGTACGGGTAATGATGTTGGCATCAGTCAAGCAAACTGTCTGACCTGCCTTGAACTGCACACAGGATTTGTCAAACGTTATCACAACCCAGCCACGCATCTTGCGCTTAATAGTCACTGGCATACCACGCCACAGTCCATCCATCATTTCTTGCTCGCATTGGCTTTGATTATCTCAGATGTTGAAAATGTATATCCATCTTCATCATTCCATAGATCAATACCTGGAACATCATCGAAGCCTTCTTGGTAACCAATCCAATGAAACTGTTTCACTTTGCCATCCGCTGGTGAGATAGCCACAAACGAATGTGTTTTATCCATCTTTATCATATCTCCTCTGCACTTATGACTGTAATCGTGGATGACGGCTTGCGTGCGGCATTCTCTAGTGCTACATAATGCTTCCAACATCGCACTATAGACACCACCACATCACCCTCCCCAAGTTGCACCGCTATGCGTACCCTGGCTGCCAGACGGCAGCGTGACCCAGCGTCCGCAGTAGGCATATACTGACAGTTGACCTGTCCAGGTGGCCTGCCAACCCCTGTGTAGTTCTTTGTCATCATACTCTCTTTCTAGCCGGCATTCGGCTTGTGCCTGGCTGCCCGGCTGGCCTGGTGAATGCTAATCGAAGTCAGTAACCTCCTTTGTTGTCGTGATCTAACCTAGCCCCACCGTTCTTCGATTGCGCGCGCCAGTATCGCGGCGTTGACTTCGTAGCCTATCAGGGTGAACCTGATGTTACCAGCCTCGCGCATGCCTTCGAGATCGTCGCGCGCATCCCGTTCATCGCGATAGCCTTCCAAGATTGCGTCAATAGCAAGTTCTTTTGATTCATCCTTGGTGACATGCTCACTACGCGCCCAGGCCCTCTCGTGCTCATCCATCACAAAGTCATCAAAAGTCACGTTATATCTCCTCTAGCAGGAATTATAGGCTCCTGGCTGGCCTGATTTTGGCTTGTCACTTCAGTGAGTAGGTTGCCATCCTACCCAGACGGCTGGTTGACCAGCCGTTTCGACTCATTGTAACTCAGCCCACGATCTTACACCTTGATACATATGCATCCAAAATATCATCTGCCGCTCAAGTTCCTCAATAAATCTGGCCCTGGCCAAATGTTCCTGCAAAGCTATGAAGTTGTGCATCATAGACGTGCTAGACATCTGGGGCTCATAGGCACGCATATGCGTCTCAACCAGATCCCAATAGTATTCCTCAACGACATACATCCAAACATCGACAAACTCCAAATCTGTGGCCTCATCCACTTTACCAATCACTACATCATAGATTTTTGCAGAGTGTTCAGCGCGCCATTCGGATTTGACGATTGCATCTGCACGCCATCCCAGTTCATATGCCCAGGAACCACCTTTGGCCAGATGCTCTTTGAATTCAATTGTGCACTGCTCATACGCCCGCTGATGTCCATCTATCCATCTCTGAATTTCATCCACTAGCCTAGCTGGATCCAACGGTGCAGGTGGAGCATCTTTCAGCCTAATATTCATTTCCCCCACCCGCTTTGACTTTGTGATCATCATATGAGTGTATTTGCCACGCTCCGCACCCTTCACCTTCAGGTCAGCACGGTCATCGGCCAGATTCTCCAACTGCCCTCGAAGATTGGCCATCTCCACACGGATGTCCTCAGCATCCTCCACAGTCATCGAGTACATTTCATTACGCCTTTTGTCAACGAACCCACGCTCCAACATTACAAACCTCCTTTGAATTTTGGCTTATCTCATCAGTAACCAAGTAGCCATCTTGGCTAGACGGCTGGTTGACCAGCCGTTTCGACTCATTGTAACTCAGCCAACAACGCTTGCAGTTTCTCAATCTTGGCAGCATCCATCTGTGCCACAGCCAACCAGTTTAACAGAAACCAGTCAGTGAATCCCCTGGTAAAATCCGTCTCACCAGTATTGTAGTGGCCCAGCTCGTGAAGCATCACTTTCAGGACAGCCAGACCTCCGCGCTTGAACACACTACGAAGGATGTACACCCGATTGTCTTTGTAGAATCCGCACACTGTCTTATTTCCCATCACCTTGCCAACTATATGCACTACTGTAGTTGGCACATCCAGCTCTGCACAGATTTCTCCACAGGTGCGAATAATTTTCCGTTCCCTGGAAGTAGCCTCAACGATTGTGAAATCCTCATCGCCAAATCCAGAAGCTTGCCGGTCAGTCTTGATGCCCAACCGCTCAGCAAATGCCTTGCTAACGGAATTCAGATTGACCACTTCCCAACCAGAAGCTGTGGCATCAGTTGCTGCATAGCTATTGGTGTGTATACATGCCTGTTCACCATATACACGGTAGAACGCACGTTTCCATTTGGTGGCGACAATATTGTCAGACACCATAATGCGCGCATTGTATTCCATAGACAACGACAACTCGCTGTCCACTGCGTATTTCCAGTAGTATTCCATCATCATGCGCGTCATATCAGAAGACATCAATGCCGCACCAACATTCTCACGCAGCTGGTAGGAATCAACCATATCCCTATCGCGATTGATGTCCACATCCTCCAAGTTATACGAGAACAGTGCAGGCATTCCACTCTCAGCCGTCAGATCCCTCACCCAGATGCCACGTAAATACAGCCTACACGGTTTTCCAGGTCTGGGCAAGAACACCGTCTTGGATGAGGAAGTGGACTTGCGTTTACGCTCTGTATTCTTGGCACGATCAGCTTTACGCTCTTGTTGACGCATAGTCTCATCACGCCTGCGGTCTGCTGCCTGACGTTGGCGCTTGGCAGACTTACGAATATCTGGAAAATAGTCCGCCAGATTGTTCATATAATAATCCAAGGTGGATGTGCGGCCAATTCTCCACACCGTACCACCCTGCAGCCGTTTTGGATTATCTGGATCCTTCTGGCGATATACATCCAAAACCAGTACATCATTGGTGCCGCCATTGTACTTACCAAACCGCGCACGCACCATCCAGTCTTGACTCATCATCTCTATAGAGATTTCCAGTTTGGCAAATACCAGGAAGGCCATCAACTGGCCTTCACCTTTTTCGCCACGGTAGCCAAGACCACGCTTACCACTCTTGCCAAGGAGCAAGATATTCTCAAAGTCACAGCCACGCCCTTGGTCCCGTATGACTATGTGCTTGGTGCGCTTGTCTACCTTGACGTAATCAGTTGGGTCACCACCGTGCGTCTGGGCCATATAATCAGCCTCATCCATGGCGTTTTGCAGGCATTCTCTCAAGCCTGCCCACTCGTTCCAGACCTTCTCACCGTCCAGATAGTCTCTGGATATATTGGTTTGTATGGATTGGTATAGCCTATACCAACCATATCCTGTCAGAACCTTGTCAGTCATCTCATTTCTCCTTTGTGTGCAGCGTTTACATTATCCCGTACACGACCACAGACTCGCTTGTGCTGAATCTATCAAGAAATACCGCCCCAAAGCGCGGCCAAATTCGTCTTCTCCCGCGATTTCCTCATCAAACGTGAAATCGCGATCATGGCAATAATGTCTGATGTTATCACTCTGTCCAGCAATAGTTACAATGTCGCTGCCAGACCGCAAAACGTCCACAATCATATGCACAGTTTCCATCACATCGTATTGCGGTATCATATCTAACCGCTCTGCTAGTGCATAGACTGTGCGCTCAGAGTAATGATAACCACGATGCCCAGTTTTGAACCAAACAAGAAAACCTGTATCATCACGAACTATCGCGCCAGTTGGATACAATTTCTTCCACTCTCGATCCAGCGTTGCGAGTCTCATTTCATTTCTCCTTTGTGTGCTACTCTAAGTTTATCCACTACTGGATGCTTGCAGGGGAGTCGAACCCCTCACACTGCCCGGCGCAGGAACTATCCTGATACCTCACAAGCATCCAGCAGAGGACAAACCCTATCCTCTGCCTATCACACTACTTTGGATGACGCTCAGAAAAAGTCTTCATCCACTTGGCCAAAAGCGTACGTGCTTCCTTCTCAGACACGTTGAATTCCCCCTGGACGTATGAACCCGCACCAAACATATTGGTGACTCCTGACTCCCGCAAATCGTCCAAATATTCAAAGACCTCATCCTCTGCATATCCAATGATCTCATCCGCGTACTCAACATCATCATCTGCTGGAAACTCTATCACATTCATCACTTGCCTCCATATCTAGCCCAAAACTGGCCCGCACTCATCGTGCGTACATTGGGATGGTCCTGGATGTACTTAGCCATCTCGTGCCAATGCGGCTTCTCCACTATAGACTTGAGGATGTTCTCCATCACAAAGTTGTCTGCCCAGCTGGAGAATGTTACACGAATCCACCTGCCATTAGGTAGCACCCTCAATAACCAATCGTCACGTTTGGTCCCACCTTGGCCCATCTCACAACGATTACCCTTCAATCTGGGCATCCGTATCCTCCTCAGAACTTGCGCACAACTCAATGACCTGCTGTTGCGTCAACAACCCGCGCACATACCGTCTCAACACGTCATCCGATGGCGATATTGCCAACTCATCAACAAACTCTTTTCTGCAAATCTCCATATCCGCAAGAATCTTTGCTTCTGATCTCCTAGCCATCACGAACCTCCTAATCTAGCTGCCTCCTCTGTCAATATTCTAATATCCGTACTGAGACATTTCAAACGCGTTCGTTTTCTTGAACTTCTCAAAGAACTTGGCTTTGTCAACCACCTCAACACGAATTTCACATTGCTCATAGCTATACTGACACATCTTCGACCCAACCACTTTGCCCCCAGCCGACCTCACGTCCTGTGCGTAGTTGTGTATGTCTCCTTCGTGCTCACACTCACTAAACACCAGAGTAATCACTTTGCTCCTAACCATCACAAACCTCCTTGAATTATGGCTTATCTCATCAGTAGCCAAGTAGCCATCTCAGCTAGACAGCCTTGCGGCTGTTTCGATTGTTTTTGTCTCATTGACTAGCGTGAGTTTCGGTTTCCTCTGGGCCATACAGCCAAGTCCTGGTATCCCAACTCATCCCTGGCTAACTCTCCTGTCAGCCATTCCTGCCCTGCGTTACGCATATAGCCCGCATCTGGGCTGTTACCACATTGGGAGGATTTTACGCTAAGGCCTGTTTTGTCAGACCGTTTTATGGATTAGATTTAGCTTGGCTCCCGCCATTCTCGGTTTACTTGCGGCTTCTAGGATTATTCCCACTTGGGGCGAGTCATCGGGTGGCTTTGCCTTAGCTATTCGTTTTTTAATCTACTCTACTTTCATATATAGTATAAGCGATTTTCAATGAAAAGTCAAGCGTTTTACCTTAAGAATTCCAACATATTCCAATTTCCAACCTTAAAACTTTTGGCCAATTACAAGACTTTTCTGTATACAATACCGTGTACTTAGAGATTTCCTGGGATAAATATTTGATTTCCATCCTGCTACATAGAATTCCAATTCTGCAGAATGAGAAAGGCTTTTAGCAGACGCGTTCTTTGCGTCTGCTGTAGCAGCGTTCTTTGCTGCTACACCCCGTGCTTTTTCCAGTGTGGCCTTTAGGGTTCTCTTTTATTTATGGTTCTCTTTTATTTATGGTTCTCTTTTATGGTTCTCTTTAGGGGTGCTTTTTCCAGTGTGGTACCCCGCGTATTTTCGGGGGTAGTACCCCGTGCTTTTTCTTACCTGGTGTGGAATTGCCATAAGTGGCCCAGTTTAGCATGTGGTATATGTTAACCTCACCAATCTTGCGATCAACTTCCAGGACGCCATCCTCTTCCAACTTACTGATGGCCCTTTCCACAGTAGTTCTATTCAAGCCAGTATCCTTACTGATTGTTGGAATACCTGGCCAACATTCTTGCTCATCGTTCAATCGGCAGGCTACAGCCAGGAATACCTTGGCCATAGAACCTGTCCAATGCTGTAGCGGTGAGGATTCACCACGACTCAACATTACACCTACCTTTATCCACGCTTGTTTCTCAGACATTATACACTCCCTCAAGTGTTACCCTTGATATTTGTGGGATAGGCAGGCGGCCAAGGGAAACCACTTTTCGGGGTATACAGCCCTAGCCTATCCCATTACACTATGAGTGAAGAATATGATGCCTCCTCCTGGATATATTATGGGACAGGCAGGTGGCAGGAGGAACCACTTTTCGGGTGCTACCCTAGCCTGCCCCATTTCTCACATAGTCAATATGGAACGTATGTGGGACATCTTGGAATCCATCGGATAGTCCGTATATGTATGACTAGATGCTGGATCCCCATCAGAGTATATACGCAGTATGACAGACTTGTTGTATCTATGTAGTTGCTCAGCTAATTTCCTGGCAGCTTCCACAGCATCTGGTTCTACACAGATTATGAATTGTTTGACTACAGAATTCCCAATACGCTCCAGCTGTTGTGGAGTAGCCGTCTTTCCGCACAGAGCTATGGCATCTTGGCCAACGTGTATGGCAGATATTATGCCTTCACATATATATACTGTAGATCTGTTAAGTGCAGGGTAATTGTACACTCGATCATTCTTGGGTGCTGGACAGGATACATACTTTGGTTTGACTCCATTGTGGATGTGGCGATATTGCCACCAGCCACGCTCCACCGGCATCACCAGTCTACCCCATCCCTTGGCGCTATTCCATATTCCCCACTGCTCCAAATATCTCTTCCAGTTTTCCAAATTCCCTATACGCAACTGGGCATATTTGTATGCCTGGATAGCCAGTCGATGGGTAAGGCCATCCATGTCCAAGGCTTGTTGGATTGTCATAAACCACTCAGGCATCCACATCACAGTTCCAGGCGATTTGCTCTTTTGTAGAAGTTGGTATAGTGGCATTATGGCAGCTGAGTGAATCAATTCCAAAGCATCACTGTAGTCACATCCTTCCACATCCATTACTAGCTTAATCCACGATGCAGCATAGTCACATCGGTAGCAATGACAGACTGGTTTGGTCAACGAAATCGACAGGTGATGGCTTGGACCATACTTGCCAACTCTGGCTTCGCAGAATGGGCAGTCGGTAATCAAATCATCACCTGATGGAGTAGGATGAATGTTGTTGAGATTCCTATAAGCCCACGATTCTATATTCATTCGTTGCTCCCAGATGATTTTCAGCACGCAAAGGGTGTTGTCACGAGATTTCCGGTCATTTTTGCTCCCAAGAAAAGCCCAAGGAGAACCGTCCTATTTGTCCTTAGAGATCCAAAATTTGGATAGCCATACTAGGCTCCATAACTGACTTTTTGCGGCTCTAAGGACAAATAGGACGGTATGTTTTACGTGGGTAATATAGTTTACATAGCGTACAAAGATATTAAGTATTATTCACAAGATAGTATAATATCTACAAAGATATGTTTGACTATTACAAAGAATTAGTTGGAAATATTATACTGTACATAGATCATCCACTCCAAACCCAGATCGCCAAAATTCAATGTACACGTAATACATCGTATATATACCCTACATATACGTATATATACGAGTTTTCCATATATTCCAAATCCATGATACCTAGTATGGCTATATTAGAGATTGGCAATAGGGGAGTTACAACTTATATGGCAATATAGTTTATATAGCATACAACGATATTAAGTATTGTTACCAATATGGTATAATATTTCCAACCAATACCTTGTAATAATTAAGTTTGATATTGGAAATATATACTATACACAGATCGCCAACACCAAATACATATATAGCTATACGTTACCACCACGATGCACAAATTCGGTGGATACTATGGCCTGCTGTTCCTTATAATACTTACAGCGTATCATTGCACGTGATTTTCCATCACGCAACTTAGCTACAAACAGCCTGCATTGATCCACAGATTCCTCATCCATGGTTTGGCAAATCGCAATGATGGCATCAGCCTTGGCTGCCTTTTTGAACGATTCGGCCAGGTCGGCCATAGTGATGGTTTCCTTGCCTAACGCACCACGAGTAGCCTGCGTGGCTGTCCATAGTGGGCAATTGTAATCAAATGCCACCTTGCGCAAGTCTCCAAATATATCACCTAATTCATTGTACCTGTTATTTCTAGCCTTGATGGGATCAATCTCATCTCCATAATCCACGATTATCAAATCTGGCATATAGCCATTTTCGATGAGCACATCTAGCCTGGCACGGATGTCATTTATGTTTCCATTCAACCTGAATACCCGTACCTCACCAGGTAACAACACATTCGCTGTCGATTGAAAGTCAACTTTGTAATCCAAATTGTTTCCAGATCGACTGGGAAATCTGAAAATAGTGCGTGCGCCATACCTCCTGGCCACCACATCAGCTCCCATCTCGAACGTGAAATGTACCACTTTGCATCTGGCGATTGGCCCCATAGCTCCATAGCCAATGTTTATCAATGCCATTGATTTGCCATAATTTGGTGGTGATAAGATGATACCTAGCTCTCCAATAGCCAAGCCACCATCCATGGCAATATCCAAATGTATGATGCCAGTGGGTATCCGGTTGTCTTTAGCACTGTTGATCCAACTGTCAGGGTCACGTTTGACGTCCAAGCCAAGATCGGTTAAGTCTTGACCAACCTTCATTGCCAACTGCATTCTGGCAACCACATTAGCCAACTTACCGGATTGTATGTCAGGTAGTGAATTCAGGACAGCATGTTTGGCAGCCTGTTGACGTGCAAATTCAATGATCCGATCTGAAGCATGGCTCAAATCCCAATCATGCACTCCTAGATATATGGATGCTATGAGATCATTGTATTTGCGCGTTCCAACCAGATCTATTAGATCATCAGCGCTGGATGGCGAATAGCCATACTGTGAGAAATAGTCCATAATGCTGGCTACTACATCCGTCTCATCTTGTGACTCAAAATACTCTGGTTGCAAGACTGTATGATATTTGGATAGCCAACCAGGCTTTAGCATTAGTGCCATTATTTTCAATCGGAAACGTCGGGTGGCTTGTAACGTCTCTGTCATGAAATAAGTGCTCGAATTATGTCATCGTATGACTTGGCATCTGGACAGTCATATTGCTTAGCCAACAACTTCACTACAGCATCCGCCACCTTGCGCGGAGGCACTGGCATTATCGTTGGCAGATATGGAGCAAGCGCGTTACGTGCCTGGCGGAACGTCACAGAATTCCTGGCTGCTATGTAGTATTTGGCTACTGTAAGTTCATCCTGTACCATGGCTGTAAACTCATCATCGCTGGGTTTGTCAATTCGCACAGTACCGTTGTGTTGTTTTATAAATCGGTTCCATGCCTTGGCTCCGCAAAACACATTTATGGGTACAGATGACATGTGCTTGCTTTTACACCAGGGCCACCAGGTATTTACTACTGAGTATGCATAGTCATCATATGACACATCCAGGTCATCCAATTTGTGTTGGATTCCCAGCAGCTTGCGGAAATATTTGTTATGAACTTGCACATCTCTGTCACACACATGATTTATGGCATTGATGTATGATTGAGCCAGTGGAGGCATCCCATCAAGGGATTGAGACATATTCGGTTTGGAAGTTCTCTTGCTCATAGACAGCCATCCTCTCCTCTGTATGATCCAACAGATAGTTATTACCATCATCTATAAAATCGTGGACGTGCATCACGTTCCTGCCTTCTTTGCGACGTAATCCCCGACCAATGCGTTGTAGCAATTTTATGTGAGATTTGCCACCACAAGCCAAGATCACAACATCCAATGCAGGCACATCCACACCCTCATCGAAGATGTTGGTAGCAACTACCACTCTTGGGTCATCACTATCCAATTGGGATAACGCCTGTTGTCGCTCTGCCACTGATGAATTACCGCACACAAATGTAGCCAATATTCCCCGCTCTACTAGGCCAGCGGCCAGAAATCTACCATGTGCTATCCTAGTGACGATTATCAATGCTGACTTTCCGGCAGCCAACTCACGTTGAGCTATGTCCAAGATAGTCTCATTGCGTTGGTCATTCTCCAGAATCATTTCAGTATAGGCAGTTTGCCAATCTAGGCTCCATCCAGCATATTTACTCTCTGACAACTCGTGCATGTATACAACCGGCTTAGCACTCCAACCAGCATCTATCAGTTGTGTATTGGAAACGTCCACACACAGTGGGCCAGTACAAGAAATCAGCTTCAGATCATTTAGAAGGCCACGATCCAATGGTGTACCAGACATTCCATATCTATACCAACCAGGCACTTTCATTAACACATCAAAAGTGCGATTGTTGGCAACGTGGTGGCATTCATCAATAACTAAGATATTGTTGTGTTGGAACCTTTCCTTGAACACATCCAATCCGCCACGCTTGAGCAGTGAATCCAAGGTCTGAATGGTAGCCACTACTATGTCATCGGTGGATCTGTGTGAATCCCCAATAACGCCAACAGACCGACCCAGATATGATTTGAGTCGGTCTGATGTCTGATACAATAAATCCTTAGATTGCACAATCACTACAGTGTTGGAATTGCCTAAGGATTTTATCAATGCCGCAAACACCACTGTCTTGCCAGCATTGGTAGCCATTTTGGCTACACCACGTTCCTTGTTTAGAAGCACATTTATAGCATCAAGTTGGTAATCTCTTATTTCCACATTATCAAGCATCGCGATTGATGTGGAAGCAGGATACATGCGCCTATTGGTTCCAACTGCAGCGTTGCCAGTTCGCAGATGTTCCCACGTGAATTTGCATTCAATTCCATTATCAGTTAATACATTAGCCACGATGGAAACCAATCCAGTAGGAAGACGTTTACCGCGCACCAATGAAATATAGCCATCCCATAGACCAGATTTGTATTTGGGCATCCATTGGTAACCAGATGGCCTAGCACGACATGTCTGACGAATGATCTTCCAAGCTGATGTTGATGCTTTTATAACGTGTGAGTACACATCGTCCACACTGATGTAACAAATAGACATAGCTATCACCTCCTACATTAGAAAACTTGCTTGTAAGAAGGCGCTAGGATACTACATCCGCTACACCTTCTCTCAACTCAGTGAGTTTGCCTTCCAGCAGTTTGATGGCCTGTAGGCATTTCGCCATCTGCGTCTTGGCCTTCTGGAGCATCTGCTTGTCATCAATGTCCTGAGCAATCTTAGCATCCAGCGTGTGGCTGTAATATGTATTCTGCCATAGTTGTAGTTTTTGGATTAGTATCTGGCGTTTGGTGTCTATTGAAACTTCCATCATAACATCCCTTCTTGTTCTAATGCTCGCTGTTTTGTCCAATTGTCAATGGTCTGTAGTGAACTGAGAATAGCTAGTGGAATCTCAGCAATCTCCATCTCAGCGACCACTCTACCACCAGTAATTTGATCCAGGACTGCCCCCTCGGCATCCAGGAACTGATAGCGTCGTGCGATTTGAATCATGCTGCCTTGTCGTGTTATGGTCAACTTGCCTAGCTCCAGGTCTGTGGCCGTCCACGTTTTATCTGTCATTGCATCCTCACTTTGCAGCGTACACTCTGATATATCCCACGTTGTTGTTAACTTGCACTTCGATCCAGTCCTGTTCGGTTGCAGCAGCACGTCCAGCATCCACAAACTCCAAGTCTAGTGTGGCAAAGTTCCATTCCGTGAGACTGCCTGGCACCAGCGCCCCATAGCCAACATTTCCGTCGCTGGCCATCACCATTCTATGATCAGCTGCCCCACCAGTCTTAAATACAATCTCAGCACCATCAGCATCACCCGCGACAAACTCGAAGTTCCCCTCGCTGCCAGCAAACTCATTTCCAAAGAGGTTCACGTAGGCACCACGAGAATAACTGGCTGCTCCTCCACCAGCTATCTGTATCCGCTTGTTATCAGATGCATCCGCTGAATCTGTGGAAATTATTGATGTAGTGTCTCCTAAAGTCAGCAAGTTCGTAGGCTCCGTCGTCCCGATGCCGACGTTGCCGTCACTACCTCGCACGAACAGGGCATTGGCCTGACCAACCGCTTCCGCTCTGAAGTCGATGTCAGCACCATCCTGGTTGATCACCAACTCACGCTGCGCATTGGTGGATACAATGGTCAGGTAATCATCCGCTCCGCCCGCATCCACGATGTGCAGCGCATCCGCCAGGTTGTCTGGAACCGTGATGACGTTTGCGCCCGTCGCCCCGCCGAATATAACATCCTGGGTATACAGGTCCCAGCGGTGCGTCGCATCGCCCAAGTCCTGGCCACTCGCATCGGTTGGATCAAAGTGTTGTCCAGAAGCCATCGTGATTGTACTGTCAATGGTGTAATCACTACTCAACACACCACCAGCATCGGACTGGACTATCCCAGCACCCAATGCGCCAAGTGTGACTTGCCCATCACTACCTTGGACAACCAGCGCATCGGCTACGCCGATTGCATGTATTATGGTGTCGATGTCTACACTGCCAGGGTTGATTTCAAATTCGTCTTGAGCAGCCTCCGTCATGTACAAGAAATCGACGCCACCAACACGGAAGCCTGCAAAGTCTGGCGAAAAAGCCAAATATGTGTCTGGGTCACCAATGTGATACAACAAATTCTTTATGCCTAAATCAGCATCAGGCAATTCCACTGTATCTGGTATACCGTTGGTGAATACGAATCGGCCATCGGCTGGCCCAAGGCCTGCATATCCGCCATCTGAGATTATCAAACTGGCAAACGTTGGCGTGCCTGCCGGTTGGAGTGTGTCATGTATGGCTTGTGTGAAATGCCAGTAATCGCCTGCTGCACCACCTTGGATACCGCCCAAGTTGTTATGAGTCAACATACCACCACCAGCACCGCTGGGCATAGTATCACACCAATATGTCCCATCATAGATCAATAGCAGGTGGTCAGTGGGCTCATCCAGGTTTATGTCTACCCTGTTATGCAGCCATATGTTCCCCACATTGTGTTTGACCACGATTTTATATGTAGTGTACAGACCTGGGTTGGCAGGTTTTATCATCAACAGTTGGCCGCAACCATATATTGGATCTGGAGTGATGGTCTCCAGTTCATCTATAGCAACTGGCCAATCCGCATACATCGGTGATTGGATGTGTAATTCGTGGTAGAATTGGGTTGGGATGATGGTCTTGTTGACTATGGTGATTGGATCGTAACAGGCCATCATTAGCTCTTCCAAGCCAAGGATGCTTGAGCCACCATCACCCACACCACTATGGTGATGTTCTATGACTTGGTTGCCCAGAGTGCCCCACAAGGATTTATATTGCCATATATCTGTGTGAGCTATGGTTGTCATGCCATTGCGCAAGTCCACCAGACCTAGTGGTGTTGATAGCTCTGGAGCATCTGGAATGTCTGCTGGGGCTGCCTCCGGCACTGATGCTCCAGCAATGGCATTCAACGATCCATCAATCAACAATACATATACAACGACGTAGCAATGCTGACCAGCCACACCAGGCACATAGCCAGTCAGATCAATAGCCAGCCCAGAAAATTCCTCCAGTACCGTGCCGTGGGGATAGTAGAATCCATGGACGTAGACACTCATCGACTCTGGATCTGTTGCTGCTACAAAACCAGGAACCATATTGTCAAGGTCGATGGGTGCTGGGTCTGTTCCAGTGGATCCTTGGTGAGTTGAGCCATGGTGAGGCAAGACATAGGGCAACCAACCAGATTCCACCAATTCTTGGGTATACATCGATATATCGACACCCAAGACTTGCTCAAATTCATCGGATGGGTAGCGCTTACCTACCAATACGGGAGTGCCATCCTCCAACCACCACAGGGCAAGGTTTCGTACTTGGGATAGCTTGCTTTGTTCCTCATTATATCTAATCCAAGACCACCCGTATTTGCCAGCAACCTCTACATTGCCAGCACCATCACCTAGCAGGCCATGGCGTAGTGGACTATACGTCTGGAAGGAGCGCAATAACATAGCCCAAGCACTTAACATATCGTGCAAAGAGGCATTAGGCATTATGCACTTCCCTCACTGTCACGGTCAATATCACGGATCTCAGTCACGCCAAAACCTCTCAGGTTGCCAGTTTTGTCCTGCCAAGCCCCCTGACCTTGCGACCAATAGTACATATATGCCACCCCACCAGAACTTCCACCAATTAGTGCCGATTGCAACACATTCCCGCTCCAGACAACAAATGATGCAAACACGCCGTATGTCCCTGGTGCACCAGGGATAAGAGGAAGACCTGTCCACGTAGTGCCACCATCGTTCGACCACTTACAAGCACGAATGTCTGGCTCACTATTGAGTAGCCAGATGTAGTCTGGATTATTGCCTGTACCTATTTTGGTGTAGTAATTATTTGAGCTAGGAACTATATAGTGAGTGACAAATTGGTCATCACTAGCCCAATACCTTCCTGGCTGGCCTGCCACACCACCACCTGCCCCCCAAAGAACATGCCGGTCAGGATTGGAAGCATCCACGTAGGGTATAGATATGCTAGTGTAGCGTCCAATATTGCCCCATTGGGATTGCTGCAATTGGCCCCAGTTCACCCCACGGTTCGTGGTTCTATGCAAACGAAGCCAACTACTACCTGGATTCCCGACGCATTCCGGCTGTGTCGCATATAGAACATTCCCTGCACTGTGCTGGGCGAACTTTATGAATGATTTGCCATTGCCACTAGCTCCAGCAATCGGAGGGACAAAACCATTCAAGATTGCTCCGCCTTGGAATATGACATAACGATTTTCATTCCAAGACCCTCCGTGCCCCCACCTCGATATTCTATACGTAAACGCCCATAGCCCATCGACCTCGATGGACATATCGAGATATGTGAAATCGATGTAATCACCAGGAGACCATGTATCGACTGCAAACAAAGCATCCAAATCTGCCCAAGTGACATCTTGTACCCACGTACCGAATGGGAACCCATCCATGTGCCAAACGCCAGACTGAGTTCCAACGCATAGACGTTTTGACGTTACGCCTGGTGTCCACCAGTGAAATGGGGCACGTGCCATTCCATAGCAACTAAGATCGTGTGCTGTTATAAGTCCATCATTTATAGCATACCAATAGGGATTTGCTGGCCCAATATCATCCGTGACAAACACGCCGACATTGGTGGATATCATTCGACGACCCAAATCTTCTGGATTAGGGCCTGGTCCTGGCCCTGGTCCATTCGGCAATGGTGGACGACGTATTTCTGGCAACTCTTCTGGAATGACTATGGTTTGACCTGGTGGCCCATCAGTTTCTTGTTCCAACAACACAAACGTGAATATCGCACCATGCGCATCATATCTGTACAATGTCTCACGGATTATGTATCTGCCAGACAGAGTACCACGTTCCGTCACCAGACCATTCAGGTCGATGCTCTCTTGTAGTGCTGGGTCACACACTCTCCAATTTCCAGCCAATGCCATCTTGACTGATGAGAATTCTACATTGTTATAAGCCAGCAGTCTACCGGACAGAATATTGAGCTCATCTTGGTCAGTGATAGCCAGTGCCATAGACGTGTCGGGCCTGCCGTGGTACTTATCAAATGATCCAGGTGCGCCGGATTTGTATGGTGTGACCCCTTCATCCCCATATGTCAGGCCACCCAACTCCACATAATTACATTCAGCAATGTTATTTTGCTGAATATCCATAGTATCCAACCAATCTCCAGCATCCAGTACCCACAGCGTAGTAGATCCGCCTGGCGCAAGCATTTGTACATCTATGCTACAGAAGAACCGTCCAAACCTATCACATAGCAACCTGGCAAATAACCTTCCTTGTAAGAATTCATTCAGCGTGGACTTTATATCTCCTTGCAAAAAGTCCTGTGCTTTTATTCTATGAGTGTCACCGGTCTGGTACACGTCAGCTATGAGACTCAGCGTCGTATGCCAGGCTATGTAGTACCTGATAGCCCTATCCACAGTCAACTCAGGTGTATCTATCCACTGTTCAGATAGCGTATTGTCATTTATCACGATGGGATAGTTCTGTTGCTTGCCAGCCATCTCACTTTCAGATATGGCATCAAATGTGACGGTCTGTGTCTCTGGATCATACTTGATGGAATCATCGGCCACACGTCCCACAAACAGGATGTTCTCCCTGTCTGAAATGGGACCAATACTTTCAGAGATTGAACCATGTTCCAATGTATATGCATCGTAGCCTTGATAGGTATCCTCAGTGAACAGGATTATCAACGCTCCAGGCTGCACGATGGTATCACTGGCTGCATCTTCATATAGAGTAATAGTGGTTTTCCAATATCCCTGCTGGAATGAGCCACTCACGTCAGTGAAAGAAAAGGATACGATAGGCTCAGCATTCCATGGATCGCCCGCTTGTCGCTCACCAGGTCTGCGCAAAGTGAATACATAACGTATGCCACGCCTGAACGACAAAGTGTCGTCGTTCCCATTGCCATCGTCTATCTCTAACGTAACTCTGAACCCAGCCAAGCCGGATACGTTGGTATAGATTTTTGGCGCTGGATTCTCGATATTATCATTCCACACGCCGCCCACATGGTCAGTCTCACCCTCACTGACCCAAGTGGCCACCGCTGCACCCACCGCAGGCGCATAGCTATCACTCCAGTCAAAGTCCACTGAGACTGAGCCACCAACCTCCATAAATTCCACTGCGTGTGATCCCATGATGGGTACAGGTGGCATCATAGCCAATCGCCTGGCAACATCGTTAGCTCCAATGTCAGTCCACAAAATGTCATAGTCCTTGTGCCAAGTAATCACGCCAGCAGCATTATCAATCCGACCATACCGCTGCCATAGCCTGAATTCATCCCACACAGCCACGTAGTCATCATCCTCAACATTTCCAACTAGATCAGATGATGTAGCTATGTCCAACGTGACTGTAGCCGCTCCAACTATCTGATCTCCACGTAACCTGAGAACTGCCTTGTCCCAAGCACCCACCTCACTACCTATCACAACAGTCATGCCATCCAATAGCGTGATGGGCCCAGCGTCAGCGTTGTTCACTGTCAAGGTAACTGTGGGATCACCAGCCAACACTCCATCGATCTGGCACGACCATTCGTAGCCATACCAGACAGGATATAAGCCTGGTGTATGCTGAGTTGGTTGTTGTACTACCAAATATGTATCAGATGTTTGTGGGGCAGAGCGCATCAAATTCAGTGCGCCAGCAGGCATAGGCATTATATTTCCACCATGTGGTCGAACACGACTGCTACATTACTCCAATGCTGTGGAGATTTAGGCATTGTAGAACGCCCTTCACCATCCACTGGTCGTACCATAATTACACGGAAATCAGCTATTCTATCCGTCTGGCCCTGGCCCTTGTACGTGCGAATGTACAACGTCACGCTGGCATCCATGTCATTATCATAGAAGGACATCAGTTGATACATCTGTCCCTCAGACAGGAATGCCCACGCCCACGACCCAATTGGATGTCCATACCCGCTATATGTGAAATCACCACGCCGTTTGCGAATTGCCCAAGGCTTGTATGAGTGGTTGGATGGGCATGGCAGGCCATACCAAGTCACCGGCTTCATAGTTGCTATTGTCAAACCCATCTCGAATTCAGTACACTCAGCCACGTTGACCAACTCCTCCCGCAATCTGGGCCTGTAATGAAGCGGCCAGTTGCGTCATCATATCATACATAATTGGTGCTATTTGTGCTTCCGTTTGGGGTGATACCCCATTCACGTTCACATTCCAGTCACTGAATTGGAAATTATGGGACGTAACGCTAGACAATGGAATAGCCGCTACTACCTCTGGTTCGCTCTCAGCCACGTTAATGGTTTGTGGACTCATAGCCAACCCAACACCGCCACCAGCCCATCCCCACTTTTCTGGATCGTAGCTACCTTCATTCCATTCTTCATATGAACTGGGTGTAGTTGGGCCTGCGCCATATTTCAACCCACGTAGGCTTGCATAATAGCTCTCCCATAGCAGAAGGTCATCTTCAATGAATTCACCATGCAACCCCAGCAGGTATTTCAAACCTGTTTCATCAATCTTCTGCATCTCTGCCATGTGCTCACCCAAGGCTTTAATGTCATCCTCGTACTTCTCCCTAATGTCTTGGGCATCCCATGCTCTATGTCGCTCAAGGTCTTCCTTTTCCTCAGCCAATGAGCGTTCCAGACTGTCGAGATTCTGTTGTCTGGATTCCTCAGCTTCCTCTAGCCTACGCGCCAAATCTTCTTGTAAATCCTCCAGACGCTCACGTTGGGCTTTGAGAAGTTCATCACGTTGCTTCTGTTGAGATTTGCGCAGATCCTCCAACTGGCGATCATAGTTTATCTTCTCATCTTCTTCATCTCTGTCTCTGGCAATTCCGGCTTCCTTGAGCTGTCTATTCTTTTGGCGTATCAGCCTGGCAACAGCCACAGCATCGTTGCGCCTGGCTGCTTCATCTACATCCTCTACAAACCTGCGTTGGATGTCCTCTAGTGTACGCTGATAGTCCAGTTCAACATCCAATAGATTACGCGCATGATCCGTGGCAGCATCTGCCCGCTCATCCGCTTGTTCTGCTGCCAAATCACGTTCATCTTGTGCAGCATCTGCCAATACGTCAGCTCTGCGCCTGGCTGCATCCTTGGCAATCTTGATTACATCTTCTTCATAGCGTCTGTATATATCTATCCTGCGTCTGGATGCACGAATAGCATTATCAATGTCTTGACGTGCCACCTTCTTGGCCATCTCAGCAAAATCTTTCATCATCTTATCATTCAACTCTGATATGGCAGATATGGCATCAGCCGTTTCCTCCGCAATAATGTCCATCGCATCACTGACTTCTTCCAGGGCAGGTGCGGCATCCTCAGCAGCCTCCTTCAATAAACCCAGACTGTCTGCAAATTTTATGAATGCTGGATCTGCCTTTGCCCTAACTCTATCAGCACCTTCCAACAGGTCATCGATGAGTGCTTTCTCAGCCACACGCAACTCCTCTATACGTGCCATAGATTCCTCATAATCTACATCATCCCATGCACCTGCAAAGACTTTTATGGTAGCTACTGTTACGAGTATGGCATCTCGTAACATGTGCCAACCTTCCACCATGACCGCTATTCCAGCCACTACTCCATACACGACGATGGATGTGAATTCCCCCAGCCTAACATTGAACCGTTCCAAGGAAGTTTCATTCTCCCCAATTTCTTCTCGTAGCGTGGCTATATCAGCAGCGAGTTGATGTAATGTACCCAATGTGGTGCCTACAGCACCACCCAACTCCACAAGACCTCTACCCAATGCCTCGCCTAATGCAAGCGCAGCAGTGGCAGCTTTGCCAAGATTTATACTAAGTTCCTCCACTGCCTCTGCATTGTCCTCAAACCATTGCTGCATCTCTTTGAGATTGCGTGTGAGAAATTGGATCCATGCCATATATGCTGGTTGCGTAACTCGCCCCATTGCCAACGCCAGTTCTTCTTGATACCTGGCCATCGAACTTGCTTGCTTGCCAGCTGTGCCCATAGCCGCTTCATATGTACCTGCAACTCGTGCACCAGCTTTTATCACGGCATTTGCCATAATTTGTTGCTTCATGGCATACGTCATGCTCTTAGCAGCTGTTCCATTAGCTGCCGCATATGCCTCATACTC
>Ga0315547_1000160_pt1 | contig 76469 bp, 75 predicted proteins | sample SalMarSW160240MG_2_FD_202542 | JGI IMG/M metagenome (GOLD analysis project Ga0315547, IMG submission 202542) | Salt marsh sediment microbial communities from the Plum Island Ecosystem LTER, Massachusetts, United States - Salt Marsh Sediment SW1601-240 ...
TTTATTTAATAGTATATGAATTGTATTATAAATAATAGCAATTTATTAAAAACAGAATTAATAGATATCGATAGAATAAATAGGATATTAGTAGGGAAATAGTTTTACTCACATTTCTTTATGGCTGCCCCGGGTAGTGAAATTTCGAACAAGATTTTAAAGGAAATAATTAATTTAAAAGTCTTATTTATTAACCAAACGATATAAGTTTATGTTTCGATAAAAGGCATATTCTGAGCATCATTTTGACATGATTAACACTTTCTATAACTCCATACTTTTAAGCATTTTGTCTTGCATACTCTGTCATATTTATAGTTCCCGAAACTTAAAATTGAATAATTCATATTTTAAGACTAATATTTTAGAACCAGGAATTATTTTTTTAAAATTTTTATAATGGCAAATAAGACTATTAATAGAATTAGGCAAAATCAGATACTATTATTTGCCTTTTCACAGGTGCTTGTGCTGTCTGTATCCAGGCAGATCATAGGCCCTCTAATACCGCTTATTTCAGAAGAGCTAAAAGTAGGGCTGGACTTTATCGGTTCAGCTATTTCTTTAAGTGTTTTTGCCTTGTTTTTAGTATCAATGAGTGTCGGCAACCTTATAGAGCTTATAGGCCTAAAGAAAGTCCTTTATATTGGATTGGGCGTGAGCATAGCTGGTTCCATCATGCTGTATTTTTCACATTCTTTTCCCATCTTTGTAGTTGCGTATTTACTGCTGCAATTGGGAGCAGGGATCCTGATTATAGGAAATCTTTCTATTATAGGAAATCTTTATTCCACCCGCAGGGCATCAAGCATGATTAAAGTAAATATGGGAAGTACAATAGGTTTTATTATTGCACCTCTTATAGTCAGTCTAATGCTTTTTATAAAGATTGATTGGCATAATTTCTATCTTTTTAGTCTGATACTACTTCTTGCTTTAGTGATTTTTTTATGGAAGCTTAAGGTACCAAAGATGGTTCGTGTAGGTAGTAATCTAAAGACCCTGTTTGTGGCTAACAGGAAGATTATTTCCAATACTAGTTTTATCATGTGCGGGATAATAATCTTTTTTTACTTTTCCATTTTGAATACTTTTTTTATGTGGTTTACGTCTTATTTTCAAAGTATTGATATAGAAATTAACATTAGCTCTCTTTTCCTTGCCATATATGGTGCAGCTCTTTTCATTGGTATGATACTGCGGAGCAAATTGATCAAGCACTTCAGGGAAAAGCGTATCCTGCTTTTTAGTTTTATAGCATCCTTTTTCCTACTTATAGGAATTCTTTTTATACAAGATTTGATATTTAAAAATATCCTGATATTCTTATTTGGCATTGCTATTGCCGGCAATTTTTCAATTACCTTTTCCATAGGGTCAGAACTGTTTCCGGAATATGCCAACTCTGCTTCAGGGCTAATGATGGCTTTTGCCAACTTAGGAATAATGGTGTTTCAGTATCTTTCGGGGTATTTTTCAGAGTACTATTCAAAAAACAGTATTTTGTATATCAATATAGCTATTTTACTGGTACTTATTATTCTCACCTCTGTTCTGAATTATCATAAGAAGTTTAAGTAAATAGGTAATATATCTATAATATTTATAACTTTTATTATAAATTAGTTCTATGCCATATAGTATTTTGGGGGAATAAATGAATAAATTGAAAGATGACTTTTAAAAGAAATACTCAGAAAATCAATTTGTTTATAAAAATATTCGTAAGGGCATATCGACTAATGTTAAATTACATGATGGGCTTATGCATGTAAGAAGCTCTGCTGCTGCTTGTCTTAATGTTCTTGTTTACTTAAACCGGAATCAGAATGATATAATTCCCTTTTTCAATCAAATTGGCTTAAATATTCAAAAAGTAATCGATTTTCCACAAAACGTTGTTTATGGAGGTGAAAAATACGATGATAAAGGCCCAATAATATTTGAATGGATTGGACCAAAAGAATCACCCATAAATGAAGGAAAGGGAGGCTCAAGAGGTCAAAGTAGGACAAGTATTGATGCATATATGCTTGCTGAAATAAACGGGAAAGTAACTCAATTATTCATTGAATGGAAATTCACTGAAGTTTATAATTCTATTTCTTATACTCATAAATTCGGGGGCAAATATGGTATTGAGCGATTAAGGCGGTATTCAGATACTCTCACTGAGTTACGAAAGGGTAATTTCCCTTTTAGGTTTAAAAATGAAGATAAAATAGGATTATATGATTTTTCTTATGAACCATTATATCAACTGCTTCGAATGACACTATTGGCAAGAATGACTACACCAGTCAGTCTGAGCTCATTAAGAATTGATGATTACAAAATTATACATTTGACTCACTCCGAGAACAATGATTTGAATTTTTTATCTGAAGCTCATTTAAAATATTCTCCAGGTCTAAAAAGATTTATTGGTCATTCCTTGCATGACACCTGGATAGAATTGCTTGATGATAAAGAAAAAGAACACCACATTATGGAATTCTGGAATAAAGCGTTAAATGTTTTATCCACTAATAAGGATAAAAAATATTTAGTTCAAAGATATGGATAAGAATAGCTACTTGCTCTGTACATATCTGAGGTGGCTGGGGAGGGAGGATTCGAACCCCCGCTCTACGGTCCAGAGCCGCATGTCCTACCTTTAGACGACTCCCCAATATGATGGCATCATAATGCTACCAGAAATTTTGTTGTGTGGCAAAATGTAATATAGGTAGTGGCTGGAAAAAGGGAAGCTTGGCTTACTCTGTTTTTTCTATATAAAAGATGAATCTATCCTTGTCTTTTTCTATTTTGAGCAGTTTGTTTCCTGTCATCCTGGCCCAGCTTCTTATATCCGGTTCGGAACCTGGATCATCTGCGCTCATCTTAAGTATCTGGCCTTTTTTCATGCTGTCTATTTTTTTCCTGGTCTCATATATTGGAACAGGACAGTACAGGCCGATACAGTCCAGATCTTTGTCAGCAATTATTTTATTTACTTTTTTACTACTCTTTCCCATATTTCTATAACTTTGCTCCGCAGTTAGGACATTTTATCATTTCATCAGTAACAGGATAACTGCATACTTTACAATGGTTGATTTTGAAATTACAGAAAATACAATATCCAGCGTCACTGTCCTCAAGCTCCATATCACAGTAAGGGCATCTGCACGGCGACTTTTTTACTTTGCTTTTTTGTTTTTTCTCAGTCATGCTGGTTTTGTTGTTTGCTATTTCTTGTTTTTTTGTTTTTCAATGTAATTTTCGATGGCCTTATGCAGTGCATCTGCACCAAGATTTGAGCAGTGGAGCTTGTTTTTAGGAAGGCCTCCCAGTTCTTTGGCGACATTTTTATTGGTGATCTTTAATGCTTCATCCACAGTCTTGCCCTTTGCCATTTCACTTACCATGCTGGATACAGCAATTGCTGCACCGCAGCCGAAAGTCTTAAATTTTACATCGACAATTTTATTATCCTTGACTTTGATATAAAAAGTCATAATATCTCCACAGACAGGATTTCCTACTTCGCCTTTGCCGTCTGCGTCTTTTATTTCTCCCACATTCCTTGGAGACATAAAGTGGTCCATGACTTTTTTACCGTACATAATCATTGTTACCTCTTTTTTTAGATATATAAATTTCCTGGTATCAAAGCTCCGGGCTTTAATCAATATATTATTTTTAATCTTTACTTTCAAGTACTTTCTATTCTTTGTATAAGGGCGACATTTTTCTGAGCCTGTCTATAATTGGCGGAAGAACTTCAAGGGTTCTGTCCACTTCTTTTTGAGTATTATACTTTCCCAGCGAGAACAGTATTGAGCCCTGAGCCATAGTAGGGGCAAGGCCCATAGCCAGAAGGACATGTGAACTTTTTAGTGCATTTGAAGCGCACGAAGACCCGCTGGCAGCGGCGATTCCTTCAATGTTTAACATAAGAAGTATTGATTCTCCCTCTATGAATTCAAAACTTATATGCACATTCCCGGGAGGTCTTTCAGTAGGATGACCGTTTAGTTTAATATTCTTGATCTCACTTTTTATCCCTTTTATCAGACTTTGCTGCATTTTTGATATATATTTGATATTTCTATCCATTTCTTTTCCGGCTATCTCACATGCTTTGCCGAAACCGGCGATAGCAGGCACGTTTTCAGTTCCTGCTCTTCTTCCTTTTTCCTGAATCCCTCCCAGAAGCAGTGGTTTTATTTTTATTCCTTTTTTAATATATAAAGCAGCGGCTCCTTTTGGACCATACATCTGCTGGGCGGAGAAGCTGTACGAGTCTACACCGAGTTTAGCGACATCTACCGGTATTATACCTGCTGCGGCTATACCATCGCTGTGAAACAGTATATTTTTTTCTCTGGCGATATCTGAGATCTCCTTTATTTTTTGAATGGTCCCCACCTCGTTATTTGCGTGCATAATGGACATAAGTACGGTATCTTTGGTGATTTCCTTTTTTACATCTTCCGGATTTACAAGACCGTATTCATCGACCGGGAGGATGCTTACTTTCCAGCCTTCTTTTTTAAATTCTTTTAAAGGGTTAAGAATGGATACGTGTTCAATGGCGGAAGATATTATATGATTTCCTCTGTCTTTGTTAGCTCTGGCCAGACCCCACAGTGCAAAGTTATTTGACTCTGTTCCGCAGGATGTAAAATATATTTCTTCTTTATCTGCACCGATGAGATCAGAGGCCTGTTTTCTTGCTTTTTCTATTGCTTTTTTTGGCTTATCGCTATAGTCATGTAAGCTTGAAGGATTACCGTAATGCTGTTTTAGATAAGGCTCCATTTCTTTAAGGACTTCAGGATCGATTCTTGTTGTGGAAGCATTGTCAAAGAAAATCTTTTCTTTAGCCATATCAGTTACCTTGGTATTTTATTACTATTATTATTATAGTATTAGTAATAATAATAATGATCTGATTATTTCACAAATAATTTCAAAAATCAACTTAACTTCTTATGCTCTCTTCATAAATGAAATAGGGGATATAAGTTGACAAAACTGTCACAAATTTTTATTATCTATATATTATGAACACCAGGATGTATAGTTTCAGGTTGAACAAAGAGCTTATGGACCGGGCAAAAGAAGCTGCCGGCAAAATGGGCATATCGCTATCTTTTTTTATAAGGTGCCTAATAAGAGAAAAATTGGGGAAAGAAAGTAAAGTCTTTTTTCCATTATACGATGACGAGGTCAAAGTCCTGAGGGAAATCTCCACTGAGATAAAAAAATTAAGATCTGATTTGAAAATCTTATTAAAAGATAAAAATTAACTACTATTTAAAACACCCTAAAAAAAGAAAAACTATCTACGTACTGCCTACTTGATTTTCTATTTTTTTATTAAAAGTTAGTGAAATTATAAAAATTGCTTTAAATCTGATAAAATAATTTTATAGATTATTATAAAATTTTTATATATATAAAAAATTTACTATGGGAATTAAGGTTTATCTTAATTCCTGAAAGGGGATTGAATGATTGTAGGAGTAGTGGGTACGCAGGGCAGCTGGCTCAAGAGCAAGATCATTGATATTAAAAATATAAATGAAATGGAGATCCTGGGCGAAGCTAATGTGGATAGAATAAAGACAAGGGGAAGGTCAGATTTCATTCACAAAATCGGTACAAAAAAACCTTCCGGTGAACAGGTAAGGATTATAGGATTTGAAGCTGGGATGAAGCTTCTTTTAAAATGGTATATTAAAAACGGTATAATAGGCAGTCCTCAGGATATAGAAGTAATTGGGTTTAAATGTACTTTCGGAGAAAGAAGTGGAGCAGGTATATTAACTCAAAAAATGCTTGATGAAATAAACAGATATAAATTTTTTAATTCAGCAAGTAACATATCAGGTGCGGAGGCGATTGAGGGATTAAGAAGAGTTCTTGATGTACCTGTTGTCGGAGTCTCTGATTCATCTTTCCATCATTCAATACCCGAGTTCAGAAGATTTTTAGGTTTTCCCTGGAACTGGTATAAAAAACTGGGAATAAAAAAGAACGGTTTTGACGGCCTTTCACACCAATATATGACTGCAATGATCTGTAAGATGGAAGAAGACGAAAAATTAAATCTGATCACGATTTATCTGGGAGAAAGTAGCTCTGTATGTGCTGTAAAAAAAGGAAAATCAACTGATACCAGTACGGGATTTTCACCTGATTCAGGGCTGCTTCAGAGAAAGGCAGCTGGTGATGTTGACGGGGCTGCTTTGCTTTTTGCGATGAATGAACTCGGACTTTCGGTGGAAGATACACTGGCTGAGTTGACAGATAATGCCGGTCTTAATGCCGCATCCGGAATTCAGATAGAAGACTTTAAGGATCTCCTGAGTGCAGCTAATAAAGGAAACAAGAGAGCAAAGCTTGCCGTAGATTTGTATATTGATGGGATAAGAAAATATATCGGTGCATTTTCAACTGTGCTTGGAAACGTTGACTGTATAGTCTTTGGCGGTGAAATCGGTGAGAATAATGTACATATCAGGAAAAGATGTCTGGAAGATATGGACTATATGGGAATAAGGCTGGATCTTGCCAGGAACAAGGAGTTAAATGGAGCACTGAGCCTTATTTCATCTGATTACTCAGTAGTTTCAAAAACAAAGATATATATAGTTCCTGCAGCTGAAGAAATGGTTATAGCTTATTTTGCAAAGAAAATCATTGAAAAGGGAAAAGATCTGGTTCCTGAAGAAATGATTTTCAAGCTATAATATAATCTTCATATATTCATTTATTCTAGACAGGGTTAGTTCTTTTCCCAATATTTCCATAGTTTTAAAAAGGGGAGGGCTTATATTGCTGCCCCATACGGCTATTCTTATCACCTCTGCTGTTTTTCTTAGATTCAGGTTCAGTTTTTCGGAAATCAGCCTTAATTCTTTTTCGGTACTTTCTGAAGGGAATTTATTATCTATTTTACTCAGTGACTCATAGGACTTTTTTAATACATCCAGGGCATCAATTTTTTTATTTTTAAAGTAAGCAGCTATCTCTTTGGTATATTTTATTTTTATAAAAAACGGCTTTATAAGATCTATGCTTCCCTTTATTGTTTTTATCCGTTCTTTTATAAGAGGAACAATCTTTTCAATTTTATATTCCTGCTCTTCTGATTTTTTTTCTAATTCAGAATCATCTTTACCGGACATATAATCTTCTATCTGTTTTTCCAGAAGCTTTTTTAAGCGGGAATCATCCATATTTCTTATATAATATCCATTAATCCATAAAAGCTTGCTGTAATCAAATTTAGCAGGCTTTTTATTTATGGACTCAAGACTAAATTTTCTGATAAGCTCTTTCATTGAAAAAATGGTGGTCTTTTCGCCATAAGACCAGCCGAGAAGAGCGAGGTAATTTAGTATGGCCTCCCTTACAAATCCTTCTTCTATATATTTCTCAATAGAGATGGAGCCGTGTCTCTTACTCAACTTTTGGCCGTCTTCTCCCAGTATCATAGGAAGATGGGTAAAGGCTGGGATACTGAAGCCAAGAGCCTTATAAAGAAGTATTTGCTTTAGAGTATTGGTCAGATGGTCTTCGCCCCTTATTATATGGGTTATCTCCATCAATGCATCATCTATTACCACAGAATAGTTGTAAGTAGGAAGGCCGTTAGACCTGATTATTATAAAATCTCCTATGGTAGCAGTATTGACTTTTATACTTCCGTATACGGTGTCTTTGAAGCTTACAGTCTCATTCTGGGGAACCAGGAATCTTACTGCATATGGTTTTCCGTTTTCAATATTATTTTTAATGGTTTCCGGTGAGAGTTTACGGCATTTGCCGTCATATTCGTAGGATTCTTCCATCCCTTTCTTTTTTTCCCTTCTTTCTTTTAATTCCTCGGGGCTGCAGAAGCAGTAGTATGCTTTTTTTTCGGAAACCAGCTTCTGTGCGTATTCATTATAAATGTCGGTTCTCTGGGACTGCCTGTATGGACCGTATCTTCCGCCTATGTCAGGGCCTTCATTCCAGTCAAGACCGAGCCATTTTAGCGACTTTATCATAAGGGCTACCGTTTCTTCACGATGCCTTTCAATATTGGTGTCTTCTATTCTTAAAATAAAACTGCCCCTGTTTTTAGCGGCATAGAGCCAGTTAAAAAATGCAGTCCTGGCGCTCCCTATATGGAGATAGCCCGTAGGACTGGGAGCAAATCTGACTCTTACCTTGTCATTTTTTTTATTCATAATAATTTAATCATGGATTTACCCATATTGTGATTTTTCTTATGGTCTCTACCGGTTGACCCGCTGCAGGGTCCTGGCGGTGTGTATATCCGGAGGGAACCTGTGAATACGGCTCGTTTTCATATACTATATTGGCATACCCGGCTTCGATCAATATATGATTGGCCTCATTAACAGGCATCAGCGATACCATTGGCATAATAGGTATAGCATCTGCAGGGATGGGCATCTGCTGGGTCGGTTCCTGGCCGTAGTGGAACTCCTTTATCATTATCTGGTCAAGCGGTGTAAACCTGTTGGGGATCATCAACTCTCCTGTCTCGGGATTGGTCACTACCTGTACATTGATAATATCATCCTGAGGTCTTACAAAATTTTCTATGGGCAGATCTTTGGTAGCCTCTGTCACAAACAGGTTCCAGATCATAGCTGGATACGAACCGCCTGCTACTCTTATATCACGGATGACACCCATTTTTACATTTTTTTCGGGATAACCCATCCAGACACAGGCTGCAAGATTGGTGGTAAATCCCGTAAACCATGCATTTTCAGCTTCATCAGTAGTGCCTGTTTTTCCGGCACAGAGTCTGTCATCAAGCCTGGCTCTGGTGCCTGTCCCGCTCTGAACTACCTGCTGCATTATTTCTATTGCCCGGTAAGCGGTAATAGGAGTAAGAACCTGCCTGCTTTTTTCCTGGTATTCCTCGATGGTATTGCCGTCTTTATCGGTAATTTTTAGTATTGCTACCGGATCATGTCTTACACCATAATCTGCAATGGTTGAAAATGCAGTGCAGACTTCAAGAGGGGATACTCCTGTTGTAAGACCGCCGAGTCCTATTGACGGGTATGGTTCCAGGGGAGTCTCAATTCCCATATCCATTGCAAGATTGGCAATGCCGTATGCTCCTATTTTCATGATAAGCTGGGAATATACTACATTTACAGATCTGACTGTGCCTTCCCAGACTGCCATATTGTCTGTTTCGTAAAGAGTTTTTTCATAATTTCCGACTTCCCATGGTTCGCTGAATTCAATATCAAATATCACGTTTCCATTAGGATTAAAGGTAAGATAAGGGCTTACTCCCTGTTCCAAGGCAGAAAGCAGCGCAAAGACTTTAAAGGTAGAACCGGGCTGTCTTTTGGCCTGGGTGGCCAGATTGAATTTCATTTCTCCAAAATCTTTTCCTCCTACCATGGCTTTTACATACCCGTTTCTAGGATCCATAGCGACCAAAGCCGCTGCAGGATCTTCAGGATCAAATAAGACCTCTTCTATCGCATTTTCGGCAGCGATCTGCATTTCCGGATTCAGTGTTGTATATATTTCAAATCCTCCTTCAAAAACCCTTTCTACCCCATATTTTTCAATAAGTATCTGTTTGACATATTCAACAAAGTAAGGCGCGAAATCTTCTTCAGTTTCTTCTCTCGGCCTCTGGGTTATTACGGGTGTTTTTATAGTCTGGTCATATTCTTCCTGATCTATATATCCAAGTTCTAACATCTTTGCCAGTACTATATTTCTTCTATCAAAAGCTGCTTTTTCGTCGATATAGGGTGAGTACAGATAGGATTGAAGAAGACCGGCAAGCACTGCACACCCAGAAAGGTTAAGGTATTCCACATCTTTGTTAAAGTATATCTTCGCAGCTGCCTGGACCCCATAGGCACCTTCTCCAAAGTAGACTGTATTCAGATACATTTCCAGTATTTCCTCTTTAGAATAGATCTGTTCGATCTGATAGGCAAGAGCGGCCTCTTTTATCTTTCTCTCATAAGTTATATCGTATTTTTCCTCCGGGATATATACATTTTTTACATATCCCTGGGTGATGGTGGTCGCTCCCTGTTCTATGTCTCCGGACATAAGATTTATTATAAATGAACGGATGATCCCTTCAATATCAAATCCCTTATGCTGATAATATCTTTCATCTTCGATGGAAACGACTGCATTTATAAGATTTTTAGGTATCTGCTCGTACGACACCAGTTCCCTGTTTTCTTCTCCGTGAAAGGTATCGATAAGTGTACCGTCGTAAGCGTATATTTTTGATGTCAGGGCATTTTCTGCCGGAGTGAAATCTTCAAGATCGGGCAGGTCTTCCATAAAAGACAAAACAGTCTGGAAGGCAAAGAAAACAATGCCTGAAAGTACAAATATAAATAACAGCTGTATAGTCAGGAAGACGGCTACTATGCTTATTATTATTCTGGAGGGTCTCCTGGCCTTATGTTTTTTTCTTAATATGGACACAGTTTAAAAATTATCTAATAAAACCGTAATGTTAGCAAATACTGCAAGTAAAAAATATTATCATATTTCTTTTATATTATACAGGGTCATTACACAGCTGCACCCGGTTTAATTTAATTTTTTCAATATTTATATTATCATTATCAAATAGCATTGCCCTTGTTTATTTTATTATATTCAAATTTAATTTGGGTTAGGCAAGATTTTTAGATCAGGAGGTATTATATGACCGTGATGCCCGCTAAAGTAATGGTTAAGATGCTCAGCGGATTGATACAGATAAGAATGTTTGAGGAAAAGGCTATGCAGCTTTATAAGGCAGGAAAAATCCGGGGGTATATACATCCCTGCATAGGCCAGGAGGCTGTTCCCGTGGGAGCATGCCAGGCAGTAGAAGCAAAGGATTATATTATTTCAACACACAGGGGTCACGGCCATTGTATTGCCAGGGGTGCAGATATAAGAAAAATGATGGCGGAGCTTTTTGGGAAATCTACCGGCTACTGCGGAGGCAGAGGCGGTTCTATGCATATTATTGATATGGAGCTCAGGATATTGGGAGAAAACGGAATTGTGGGCGGAGGCATACCCATATCGGTAGGAGCCGGATTTGGCTGCAGGATGGAAGGAGAAGGAAGCGTGGTAATATGTTTTTTTGGCGACGGAGCTGCAAATAACGGGGTGTTTCATGAAGCTTTAAATATGTCAGCAATATTTAAGCTGCCTGTGATCTATATCTGTGAAAATAATATGTATGCGATTTCTATGTGCTCGGACGATTCTACAGCCTGCAGGGATATAGGGAAGAGGAGTTGTGCCTATGATATTCCGGGATATATCGTAGACGGAAGCGATCCGGTTGAAGTATATGAGACAGTAGGGAAGGCGGTGCAGCATGCAAGAGAAGGTAGAGGTCCGTCACTTATCGAAGCAAAGACTTACAGGTTTTACGGGCATCATCCCAATGACCCCGCAGAATACAGGGGAAAAGAAGAAGTGGAATATTACAAAAACAAAAAAGACCCATTGACTAATTTTAAAAAAAGGCTGCTTGAAGAGAAAATAATAACCACAAAGGAAATAGAGTCAATTGAAGGGAGGGCAATGGAGAAAATAAAAAACGCAGTTGCTTTTGCCGAAAAAAGCCCGGAGCCACGGCTTGACAGGTTCCTTAAAGAGATGGAGGAAAACTGATGAGAGAAATAGAATACCGGGAAGCTATAAGGGAAGCGATAACAGAGGAAATGGACAGGGACAAAAGTGTATTTTTAATTGGTGAGGATATCGGTGTATACAATGGGGCTTTTAAGGCATACAAAGGGCTTCTGAATAAATACGGTTCAGAAAGGGTAATTGATACTCCGATTTCGGAAAACACTATAATAGGGGCGGGAATAGGCGCAGCTCTCACAGGTTTCAGACCTGTAGCAGAGATCATGTTTGTGGATTTTACTGCTCTGGCAATGGACCAGATTATAAACCAGGCGGCAAAAATAAACTTTATGACCGGAGGTGAAGTTGATGTACCGCTGGTCATAAGGACTCAGGGAGGTGTTGGAAAAGGACTTGGCGCGCAGCATTCCCAGAGCCTTGAAGCATTTTTCTATCATGTTCCGGGTCTTAAACTGGCAGTGCCTTCTACCCCTTATGATGTAAAGGGGCTCTTAAAGACAGCCATAAGGGACAACAGTCCGGTAATTTTTATGGAACACAAGATGATCTATCCTTTTAAAGGGCCTGTACCAGAGGAGGAATATATCATACCTCTCGGAAAGGCCGATATCAAAAAAGAAGGCAGGGATGTTACTATTTTCGCGTACTCTAATATGGTACTGAAATCACTGGAAGCTGCAGAAGCTCTTAAAAAAGAAGGGATCAGCTGTGAAATTATCGACCCCAGGACACTGGTACCGTTGGATATTGATCTACTTCTGTATTCTGTTGAAAAAACACACCGGCTGGTAATAGTAAGTGAGGAATGCAGAAGGGGTTCTATTGCTTCTGATATAAGCGCCAGAGTGACAGAAGAAGCATTTGACAGTCTATGTGCCCCGGTAAAGATAATTGCCGGGCTTAATACCCCCATTCCATATAATTCCACTCTGGAAGAGGCTTCTATTCCTCAGGTAAAAGATATCATAACAGCTACTAAGGAGCTGCTTCAGTAGATATTTTAAAAATTCTGTGTTTAAAATACCGGGCAAGTCTTAACGTGACTATTTATAAATTCTTCTTTCTATGATCCTGCCTATTATAAGATATCTGAATATTCTTCCCTTAAAGCTCTTGACTGCTGCCACCACAGCGTAAATCACAAAGATAATCCAGAGCGGGAAGTAGAGGTACACAATGCCCATAGAGACCCAGAACAGGGCTCCCGGTGCTGCATCAGGGTTTTTTGTGAGTATAAAAGTTGAGACAAGCATTAGTACTACTCCGGTAAAAACAGATAACATTACCAGCACAAAAAACACCAGCTGGAAAAATATGGCCTGGATGGCATTAAATCTTACAAATTTTGATTTGTCCTTTTGAGTGACCCATATTATTATCGGGGCTATTACGCCGATATTTGGGATTATAATGGACAGGTGAGAAAGAAGGGACATAAGCTTTTCTTCCGAACTTATTTTTTCTTTCATCTTGACTCCTTGTATAGAAGAATAGTAATTTTTTTTAAAACATCAGTCGGTATGCAAACAGTCCTTTTAAATTTAAGAATACTATCAACTGTGGGCTTTTTCAAGATAATTGATATAATTTTAGGTTGTCAAAAAATAGTAAGATTTTGTTATAATTACTTAAGTTAACATAAAGAGGGTAATCTTTTTATTATGGAAAAATTTTTACTTAGGCTCAGCCGTATTACAGCTTATATCTTAATAGTCCTTTTTATATTGATGATGATATCCGGCTACCGGCAGACAGGTCACTTTACTTTTATATCCAGGGGGATGGCAAATACTCTGCATCAGATATACCTCAATATAGCTTTTCTGTTTGTACTTTCCATACATGCTCTTACTGCAATCCGCCGGGCTCTTATGAGAAACAGGATTAAAGGTAGGTATATTGATATAATGCTGATTGTGCTTGGGATTTTATTTATCGGTGGTTTTTCTTATTTTGCCTTTGCTTAAAATAAAGACCTGGAGATGAAATGAAAAAGAAATTGACATTAGCTTTAATCTCCATGACAGCAGTAGCTGCTCTGGCCTTCTTTTCATACTTCATATTTAAAAATGAATCCGGAAAGCGTACGGGAGAAGAATTATTCATTCCCGAAGATATCAATATAGACGAAATAAAGGAAGATAAAGATTTTGCGCAGACCATACCGGAATACCAGATACTGTTCACCGGTCTTCTGGAAGAGGAATTGGATACTACTTTTTATGATATTATAGATAGATACGAAGATGATGTTGAGACATTTGATGCTACCGGTGTGCGCTCGGACGGCGAAGTTGTTGAATTAGAATTTACCGGTATCAGGCTGGATTATATTTTGAATGATCTCAAGCTAAAGAGTGGAGTTGAGAATGTTGTAGTCTATGCCACGGACTTATTTGCTGCTGATTTTGGGATAGAGGTAATTAAAGAGGGTAATGTTTATTTGATATGGAAAAAAGAAGGCCAGTACTTAAATCCTACTGCGGATGGGATACTAAAGATAGTAATGAATAACGGCCCTACTTATAAGTGGGTAAAGAACCCGGTGTTGTTTGACTTTATCGCTCAGCTTGATGATCTTGTACCGCTGGTCGATAGGCTTGAATTAGATGCTATTGATTTTGTTTCAGAACAGAATTTTTTCATTCTGGATCTGGGGTATGTACCGGAAATTGATATAAATCAGTGGGAACTGGAAATAGGCGGTCTGGTTGAAAATCCTCTGGTGCTTAGTTATTCAGATATTTTAAATATGCCCCAGTCTTCAGTATTTGCTACTCTTGAATCAATATCAAATCCCCAGGGGGGCAGTATGATTGGAAACGCGGTATGGACCGGAGTCTCTTTTGATTATATTATGGAATACGCTGTTCCAGATAAAGATGCTCTGGAAGTGGTCTTCTACTGTGAAGATGGTTATTCCACCAGTCTGACTATGGAAGAGGTATTGGTAGAAGGGGTAATACTGGCTTACAAAATGAATGGCAAGGCCTTTACTCCCGAACACGGTTACCCGGTCAGGATGGTGGTACCTGAAAAATACGGGATGAAATGGCCGAAATGGGTCAATACCATTGAACTGGTTGATTATGATTACAAAGGTTACTGGGAGCAGAGAGGCTGGTCTGATTATGCAGGAAGGGACCGGCCGGATGAAAGGTATGATTAGGATTTTGGCAGATTATTGAAATCTTTTTGGAGGGAGAATGTTACTTGATCTGATTATAATTTTAGGAGCAGTCACTCTTGTATTATTTATTATGACTTTAATAGTCCAGATGATCTTCAGGAATAAAAGAAGGAAGGTTTACTACAGGCTCCATCGTTTTTTTGGTGTATTTGCATTCTTACTAGCGGTAATACATGGAACTGTTGCAGTGCTCTATCTTTATGGCCTTATTTGATTTAAATTGACTTAAACTGTCTTAAAGTTTTAGTCCTCGGATTATTTAAGTTTTATTATTGTGCTGCTTCTTTTGCTATGTTTACTGCTGAAATCAGTATTTGTCAGATTTACTGCCAAAATCAAACTGTAGCTGACGTTAGGTTCAAGAACCCTATCATATTTGTCTCCGGAGTCAAGGGGCATTACAAATTCAACGGTGGTAGTATTGTTTTCTTTCATTCCGGCGTATTCGGTTATATCAAAATTTCCTCCAAGTTCTTCATCGGAAGAGTGAGTAAAATTAGAAGTTCCAAAGTCATCCCTTGCAATTGTATTTTCATTTACAATTGTAAATAAGATGATATTTGCATCCTTCATTAACCTTTCAGGATTAAAACCTATAGCGGTCCATCCTGAAGCCTGACTCTTGAATCCGATATATAGATATACAGAATCATTATGCCAGTATAATGTAATACCTGTAACATTATCAAAATAAGAGAAAGGATATTCATTTTTTTCGATCTTACCGTCTATGGTAATGTTATCAATAGGAAAATTTTCAAAGTTTATTTCTTCCGGACTAACTGGTTGGGTTTCATCTTCTGACTCCTGTCCCGGTTCTTCCAGTGCAGAGCAGCCTGAAATAATTGATATGGAAAGAAGAGAGAATGTCAGTATAATAATAAATGTAAAGATTGTTTTATTATTCATTTAGTGCTCCTTACCTGTTAGGCTTTAAAAATACGTTCAGGTTTTTTATAGATACGTTTTTATTGTATCATATTGCTATATCTGTTATAAATTTCATTAGCATCATGATTTTGGATATAGAATATTGTAAAAGTTCGTAGTCAATCTATCAGGCATAAAAAAACATATGAAGAGAAAAATAATTTTACTTACCAATGATGACGGAATAGATTCGGAAGGGATTTCTACCCTTTATAACATTTTAAAACAAGATAAAAGATTTTTGGTAAAAGTCGTAGCACCGGATAAAGAAAGAAGCGCGGTAGGCCATGCCATTACTGTATTCCGTCCTATTTTGGTAAGAAAAGTATACAGGGAAGGTGATTTTTTCGGATATGCAGCTGATGGGACTCCTGCCGATTGTGTGAAAATAGCTTTTAGATCTATTCTTGAAAAAAAACCCGATATTCTTATATCCGGTATCAATAGGGGGGCAAATCTGGGAGAAAATATTATCTATTCGGGTACAGTCTCAGCAGCAACCGAAGGAACGGCTTACGGGATTTCTTCCATAGCTATTTCTGTAGACAATCTTATTGATCCTGATTACAGATATGCAGCAGATTTTACAGGTAAAATCGCCGGAAAGATAATAGAGAACGGCGGACTGCCGCAGGGTACTCTCTTAAACATCAATATTCCTGATGTCCCTGAAAAGAAGATAAAAGGTGTAAGAGTAACCATGCAGAGCGGTGCCAAGTTTAAGGATAACTTCATAAAGAGGGTCGATCCCAGAGGCAGAGACTACTACTGGATGGACGGTGAGTTTGTAGGAAATGTAGAAGATCTGAGTTTTGATTATGCTGCAGTGAAGAGCAATTATGTATCTATTACTCCCATCCATTATGATATGACCGATTATAAAAAGCTGGATTATTTTAAGAAATGGGATATTAAAAAATAATGTAAAGGATATTTGGCATGAGCATTAAAAAGAGTCAGTATATATCAGATTTAAATATAGGTACTAAGGTAAGCACCATATTTGTATTGGCTAAAAAACAGATCAAAAAAAAGAAAAACGGTGATGAATACTGTGTCGTTAATTTTCAGGATAAGGAAGGTAATATTGACGGCGTATTGTGGACCGAAATATATAAAAACGCAGGTTATTTTAGCGAAGGAGATTTCGTTTTGGTAGAAGGAGAGATAAAAGAATATAAAAGCAGCAGGCAGCTGGTGGTCAGTTCTATAAAAAAAATTGAAGATAAAAAAGATCTGGAATATTCGGATTATATAAAGACCACAAGTAAAAATATTGATGAAATGTTTTCAGAACTTATGAAATATACTGCCGGGATTAAAAATCCTTATTTTAAGAAATTGATGGATCTATTTTTTAACGATAAGAAATTCGTAGAAGATTTTAAAAATTCAACTGCAGCAGTAAAGTATCACCATGCTTTTAGGGGAGGACTTCTGGAACATACATTGTCAATGACTAAAATCTGTGATTCTCTCTCCAAGATTTACCATAATTTAAATTATGATCTGCTGGTAAGTGGAGCTGTTCTCCATGATATTGGAAAGATCAGAGAATATAAGACAGTGGTAAGCACCGAAGTGACAGATGAGGGAAAACTCCTCGGCCATATAACTATTGGTTATGGAATGGTCCTGGAAAAAATAAAACAGATAAAAGGCTTTCCAGATGATTTAAAAAAAAGGCTTCTCCACATAATACTAAGCCATCATGGGTATAAAGAATTTGGCTCTCCCAAAAGACCTAAGATACTGGAAGCTTTTGTGGTTTTTCATGTTGATTATCTTGACGCTGATATAGGCGGATACAATATTATACTGGATGGGAATAAAAGCGGTGCAGAATGGTCGGATTATGCCAAGAATTTTGAAGGTTCGGTCTTTTTGAAGGAACTTGAATCAGACGAGTATGAAAATGGGTTGCATGTAAGGGAATCGCTGGATAATAGTACTGGTATTAAAAATAATAAAGCCGGAGATGAAAACAAGCAGGATGGATTATTTTAATTATGTCTGGTTTTAATTAACACTAAAAATTTTTCGTTTTTTTCTCCTTTAAGTGATAGTAATTCTATTCTTTTATATCTGTATTTACTTAAAGTAAATGATTGTTTTTTAAGTATTTTGTATTCTTCTTTATTTTATTTAATCAATTAAATCAGTTTATTGTTATGGAATAATGTGCTATTATATACACAAATTTTTTAATAAAAGGTGTATAATTTTAATATTAAATGCATATAAGACTGTGTGTGATTATCTAATTGGCGATTAATATGAAGAGACTTAATATAACTATGAGTGATAAGGTGTTCAAAGATTTAGAAAATCTAAAGAGAGAAGAGAAGTCGAGTAGAAGTGAATTAATAAGGAGAGCTATTGTCCTGTATAAAAACGAATTTGATAAAAGGCTGGAAGAAAAAATAAGGAAAGAAAAAGTGCTCAAGGCAATAAGTAAAATAAACGAGATCAGGGAAAGTACGGGAGTATGGGATGGAGTTAAGGAAATCAGAAAATTTAGGGACAGTGGAGGGGGAAACCCTTAATAGAATAGGAGAACAACCAAAAACTCTGGTAATGGATTCTTCTGTGTTTATAAAATGGTTTTCAAAAGACAAAGAAGATGATATGAATAATGCTCTCAATATATTGGAATCATTGATTAATAAGGATGTTATTATAGCGTGTCCCGAAATAGCTATATATGAGCTTGCAAATGTACTTTACTATAAGCCTGATCTTGATTGTGAAAGAATTAAAATTGCTTTGGAACAGTTTCTCAATCTGGGTATAGAATTTGTGAAGCTTTTTAAGAGTTTAATATTAGATGCTAATAAGATCAGGCATGATTTTAATATAACATTTTACGACTCTTCTTATATAGCAGTTGCAAAGTTTTTTAGATTAAGATTTATTACCGCTGATAAAAAGTTGTATGAAAGCTGTAGAGAATTTGGAAATGTGGAGCTTTTAAAAGATTTTAGTTTTTGATATTCACGCCTGGCGATTATTGGAATTTGTATTTTTTAAAAAAAGGGTTTAGCTACAGACAGGAAATATGGACATTACAAAATATAGGAAGGATTCTGAATCATTTCTATCCAAAATAGATAAGGAATACTACCTTCACTTCTCAGGCCAGAAAGATAGTCTTAACCTCAGTCCTATCTATGACCGGTATGGATATTTATTTGACAGGGATAGTATTGACTATATTAAAAGTGTAAAAGACAAAAGTACTGGAGAGGATAGGAAAAAAGCTGCATATCTTTTAAAATTCTGCACCGAAGGCTATATGGAAAGACAGGTAAAAGAACTGGTTGATAAGGTTGCAGAGGAGGAGGCGCAGGCAAAAATTAATATAGAAGGAAGTGAGGTTCCTTTTAGATATTCTGAAATACTGCTCACGAATGAGCCTGATAGAGTAAAAAGAAGAGCGATTGAAAGCAAAAGAAATGAAAAAATAGCAGAATCTTTTAATGATATTCTGTATAAATACTGGGATGCTCTTCACAGCCAGGCAAAATACCTGGGGTTTCCAAGCTACAGGGAACTTTTTTCATATTTAAAACAGCAAGATTTTATTAACCTTAAAATTGAGATGGAAGAGCTTCTAAACGATACACGGGATTTATATCAAAGCCATTTCGGCAGGTTATTGGAAAAGGAACTGGGGATATCCTTAAAAGATTCGACCAGAAGCGATTTTGCATTTATTAAGAGGGCGAAAAAATATGACAGGTTCTTTAAAAAAGATATTCTTGTCCCGGTTTTTATGGATACACTGTCTGGAATGGGTATAGATTTTTCCGGGCATGATAATATACATCTGGATTTAGAGGAAAGAGAAAAAAAATCACCCCGGGCATTCTGCAGCGCTCCTAAAATACCAGAAGAGATATATCTTGTAGTTATGCCTGGCGGCGGCCAGGATGATTTTGAAGCCATGTTTCATGAAGGAGGACACTCGCTTCACTTTGGAAGTACAAATCCAAAACTTGATTTTGAGTACAGGTGTCTGGGTGACAATACGGTAACCGAAGGATATGCTTTTTGTATGGAGCAGCTTATGCAGAATAGAAAGTGGCTGGTTGACTTTCTGAGTATGAGTCCTGATCAAGCCGGTGAATTTGTATATTTCTCAAGCCTGATAAAACTCTGGTTTTGTAGAAGATATGCCGGAAAGCTTAAATATGAACTGATTCTTCATGACGGCAGTCCCATAGAGGATAAGGATTCGATTTACAGGCAGATTTTATCTTCCGTAAATTTAATGGAATACCCGGAAGAAACTTACCTAAAGGATGTAGACGAAGGTTTTTACTGCACCAATTACATAAGGGCATGGATTTTTCAGTCGCAACTTAAAGAATATATATACAGAAAATTTGGCCGCGGGTGGTATAAAAAGAAGGCAGCTGGATCTTTTTTAAGTGAACTCTGGTACTACGGACAGAAATATTCTGCAGAAGAGATCCTATCTCAGCTGGGATTTGATAAGATGGATATTGGCTGCCTGATAAATTCACTCACTGATATAATTAAAAATTTCAAAAATATCTGATATTATTTCTGTTTAAATTTACAAATAGTAAATCTGTTTAATAAATCTTGGAGAGGATTGGAATGAATAAAAAGGATTTGGTAATAAGCCAAGGAACTTTAACGAAGGATCAATTAAGTGGTAGAGTTGCCATTGTTACTGGAGCCGGACGGGGAATCGGATATGAGACGGCACGCTCTCTTATCTGGCTTGGTGCTGACGTGATTATAGCTGAAATAAACGAAAAAAATGGAAAGGCGGCCGAGAGACGGCTGAGTGAAGAATTCGGATCAGAAAAGGCATTTTTTATTCATACTGATGTAAGTAAAGAAAAAAGCATCAGGAATCTCAAAGCACTAACAGATAAGAAGTTTGGGAAAGTGGATATTATCATTAATAATGCCATAAATATATTCGTTGGGGCAGTTCACAAGGTAGGTATCAAAGAATGGGACTTAAGTTATCGGACCATTCTGAAGGGGCCGATTATGCTTACAGCTTATTTCCTGCCTGGGATGCTTGAAAGAAACGAGGGAATAATTGTTTTTGTATCCTCTTCAGGCGCGGCGCCCTATATTGGCGCGTATGAAGTGTTCAAAACTGCACAGGTCGAGCTTTCAAACACACTGGCGGCGGAACTTGAGGATACAAGAGTTATAACCTTTACTATCGGTCCTGGAATTGCAAAAACTGAAGGACTTATGGAAAACATATCTAAAATCGCTGCTCTATACGGAAAAACAGTAGAAGAGTTTTTTAAAATGTCTGAGAGTGCCGCCATTTCCGTGGAAGCAGCCGGAGCAGGATATGCTGCTGCTGTTGCTCAGGCAGATAGATACGAGGGTTTAGAAATAAGTTCTTTTCAAGCATTGACAGATATAGGAATAGAAATAAAAGCGGACATTAAAACTGTGCACCATATTTCAAAAGAAAAAAAAGATATCGCTTTTTCACTGGTGAGCGATATTAGAAAGACACTTTTAGAACAATCTGAAGCATGGAAAAAAAGATCTGTGTTTGAAAGGCAGTGGATGTTCAGGGACTTTAAAAAGTATACCGGTGCAGCTCCTGAATATTTCTTATCGATTCTGGATGAACTAAAAAAAGCGATTAAGGAAAATGAAGAGATCCCGGAAACATTGATAAGAAAGCTGCAACTTCAAAAATTAGCTGATTATTGGAAGCATCAAAAAGAGCTGCTTAAAGGGTATGAGAAAGATCCAAAAAAAATTGAAGAATATTCGGGGATCATAAAAGGATGGATTAAAACAATCAATAATTTCATTCAGGATTACTGCAGATGAATAAAGGATTAAAAAAGTTTTTCAGTTACTGGTTCTCAGAATTCGAATCAGGTTTAAAAAATATTGACAGCAGGTCCAGGCCAAGGCTGCTGCGGTACTGCGGCGAGGCATATGCGGATTCTTATATAAAGGATATATCTAGGGAAGCAAAAGTTAAAAGCTCGGATTTAGGCCAGCTTTTAAAGAATCTTTCAAAAAAGTTTCCTGATGCCGAATATGAAATGGTTTCCAATAATGTTATTAGAGTAATTTATAATAAGTGCGGGTGCGATATAGTATCCAGAGGACTTATAAAATCTCCATTGTTTTGTGGCTGTTCAGTGGAAAATTTAAAATCAAACTTCCAGGTTGCCTTAGAGAAAGCTGTAGTAGTCAAACTTGAGGCTTAAATTCTTGGTGGTTCAGATAGATGTTTGTTTCAGGTGAAGATATTGTAGAGGTGGATTATAATGTAATAAAGTATAATCTATGATGGCGGTCGTGTTTATTGATTTAAATTCCTGTTGTGTTTTTATTTATAAGCCAAATTGAATAGAAAGGATAAAAATTGGATTTAAAACAAAAGATAAGAAGTATTCCAGATTTCCCTAAAAAAGGAGTAGTTTTCAGGGATATTACGACCCTCCTGCAGGATGGAGAAGCATTCAGATATGCAGTAGACAGGATGCTGGATTACTGCCGGGGGGAAAAGATTGACGCAATACTGGGTGCTGAAGCAAGAGGTTTTATATTCGGGGCGGTTATGGCTTATAAGCTGGGTGTCGGCTTTATTCCGGTAAGAAAGCCGGGTAAACTTCCCTATAAGACGCGACAGGTGTCATATGATCTTGAGTATGGTAAAAATGTCATGCAGATACATGTTGACGCTGTAAAAAAGGGTGATAAGATTTTGATAGTAGACGATCTTGTAGCTACCGGAGGTACCGCCAAAGCAAAAGTAGAGCTTGTTGAGCAAATGGGCGGAGAGGTAGTTGGGTTGTGTTTTTTAATTGAACTGGAATTTTTAAATCCAAGGAAAATTTTAAAAGGTTATGATATTTTTTCACTGATTAAATATGAATCAGAATAAAAAATAGTGATATGGAAAGGTGATAGTGTATGGCCAAAAAAGAAAAGAAGAAGAAAAAAAGCGCCAAGGGTGATGGAGAAGATAAGGAATTAAAGGATACACTTGCAGGAGAAGGCCTGGGCGGGAAAAAAGAAAAAAGTAAAAAAAGTGAAGAAGAGATGATAAAAGAACTACAAGAGGAGATCAATAAATTAACTACCAAAGATATCATGATGCAGATGATGATGTCTCTTTCAAGTCTTGCTTATAAAAAAATGGGGCTTCCGATTGGAATAAATGATAAATACAAGAACAAGCAGCAGGCAAAACTTGCTGTGGACGGTTTTGATGCGCTTCTGAAAGTCATAATGGATGAAGTAAGTGCGGAGGAGAGAGAAAACCTAAAAGCCTCTTTATCGAATCTGCAGATAAATTTTGTTAAAGCATTTCCACAGTAACCAGTATTTTAGAACTGCAGTATCTATTGATCAATTACCGGACTTTGGGTCTTTTTAATATAAATTTTGGCTTCTTTTATGGCAATTTTCACTGCCTCTTCTGCAGTTTCTGCTCTTATTATAAAAGGTGTATTTTCACTGTAATACGGCTGTGCATCCCAGGTCTTAAGGCCGATTATGGGCTTTTCGTAGGTCAATGAATAACCGATTTCGGAAAGAGTCCCGTAACTTCCATCAATAGCGATTACTGCGTGTGCTGAAAGTACAATGGGTACATTTCTGGCATAACCCATTCCGGTAGGGATTATTATATCTACATATTTATTGGCGTCATTTTCATCCTGTGTCGGTATTATTCCGACCGTAAGTCCACCTTCTTTTTTAGCTCCCTTACACGCTGCTTCCATGGTGCCGGTCAATCCGCCGCAAATAAGTACTGCGCCTTTTCTGGCTATTTCCCTTCCTACTCTATAGGCAAGCTGGTAAATATCTGTATCAACCTTGCTGCCGCCGATAACTGATATTTTTATAATATTATTTTTTTTCTTATATTTGATCATTTCTAACCTTTAAAAAACAATTTAATATTTAGCTTCTTAATATTATATATTAATAAACACGTCTGCCGGCATTCCAGGTTTTAACTGCAGGTCAGGATTTTTAAGGCTTATGGTTATTTTATAAACTGTTGTTACTCTCTCCTGTTTAGTCTGGATGTTTTTGGGCGTGAATTCTGCTTTGTCGGAGATTTTACTTACTATTCCTTTAAATTTCAAATCAGGATATGAATCAACAGTTAATATTACTTCCTGGCCTAGGAAGATTTTCCCATATTTATCTTCGTGAATATAAATATTGCAAATCACATTAAGCAGGTCGCCTATTTCATAAATCGGTGTACCCGGCAGAAGGTATTCACCTTCAACCGAAAGCTTATTTAAAATCACACCATCGATAGGTGAAATAATATCAAGTTCGGCTATTTGCTGCTCATATAGCATAAGCTGGGATTCGGCAATGCTTAAATTATCTTCGGCAATCTTAATCTGGGTGTCATTTTCTTTTAATTGTTCTAAATTCAGCAGAGCCATATTATATTGGTTTGATGCTTCCTGAAGCTGTACCAAAACAGATTTTTTTTGAGATTCGCCTGCATAATTTACGGAATCGGAAGTTGAGGAACTTTGTATGTTTGATGCTGATAGCTGCTGGGGATTTAAGTCGTTTGAGGAGGTAAAAGAACTGCTGGATTCGGATTTTGTAATGCTTAACGGTACATCATAGTAGATGAAGTGGTGGTAGGTGGACATATAATCTTTTACTCTCCTTGACTGCTCGACTGCTTTTTCTGCGGTTTCTATATTCTGTATATGCTGAATTTTTACCGCTTCAAGCTGGGTTCTGGCTGCCTCAACATTAGTCCCGGCTACTTGTACCTGTTTATCAATTAAACTGTCATCCATCCTGGCAGCTGTTTGGCCGGCCTCAATGCTGTCACCTTCCTCATATCCGGCTTCAATGAGTTTTGAATTGACAGGGGAACTTAAAGTGACAGTTATGGCTTCGATTATTCCCGAAGCTTCTATTACATCCGGTTGTTTTCCTATTTTATCTTTGGCATAGTCATAGATAAAATATGATATTACTGATATAGCTAATACCAGCAGTATTATTGGTAAGATTTTTTTCTTCATATAATATTACCCCTTTAAATTATTCTTAAATTTTATGCATTTTTAAAAACATTATATATAATCTCCTGCTAAATGGTAACTATGTTTATATAGTTTTTAAAATATCATTCAAGTCTCTTTCTAAACCTGAATATGGATATGGCAAGAATAATAATTCCGATAATCCCCAGTGCAAGCATCTGCGGCCAGAGTATACCCAGTCCGGTTCCCTTTAAGAAAATACCGGTAATAATAACGAAAAAGTATCTAAGGGGATTTATGTAAGTGATGTACTGTATTATTACTGGCATATTTTCAATGGGGAACATAAAACCTGATAAAAGAACTGCAGGCATCATAAAGAAGAAGGTAGACATCATAGCCTGTTGCTGTGTCCTTGATATAGTGGATATAAATAATCCTACTCCCAGGGTGGCAAACAGGTAAAGAATCATACTAAAGAATAATATCAGCAGATTACCCCGAAGGGGGATCTTGAACCAGCTGTAAGATACCGATATTACAAGTAAGACATCAATAAAACCTATTATGGCGAAAGGTATGGTTTTACCTGCTATTAACTCTATTGGTTTTATAGGAGTTACTATCAGCTGTTCTATGGTACCTGCTTCCTTCTCTTTGACTATTGACATTGAAGTAAGCATGATGGTGGATATAAGGAGAATAAAGGCCATCACTGCTGGAACATTCGAAAACCTGCTTTTTAATGTGGGATTAAACCAGAATCTGATTTCATTAGAAAAGGAATCAATATTTGTGGCAATATTTTCCTGCTTTAATAACTTAAATTGATTTAATCTTTCAACAAGTACAGAACTGGAATAGTTGGCGCTGATCTGATTTATATAACCCAGTATGACAGCTGCAGAATTTGAATCGGAACCATCTATTATAATCTGGATTTTAGCTTCATTTCCTTTTTTTATGTCTTTCCCAAAACCGGGGTTTATCTTTACAGCGACCTGTGCGTCTCCGCTCTCAAGAAGGCTTGTGATTTCCTGTTCTGAATCTGCGTAATAGTTTAAATTAAAATTACCGCTGTTTTCAATACATGATATAAAATCCCTGCTCTCATAGGTTCTGTCCAGATCCCATATTGCGGTAGAAATGTTTTCTATATCTGTGGTTATGGCGTATCCAAAAAGTATCAATTGGATAATCGGAGCTATAAATACCAGCAGTAGCATCCTCTTATCCCTGCTTATCTGTATAAATTCTTTGATTATAAGTTCTTTTATCCTTGAAAACATTTTTACTGAGTTAATTTTTTAATAAATCTTAAGTTGGCTACAATGAAAACAATTATGGCAAATATGATGAGGTAAAGTATTTCCATTGAAAGGATCATAAACCCTGAGCCCTTCAGGAAGATTCCCCTTAGTATAGTGATGAAATATTTTGCAGGTACCAAATATGATATATATTGTATTATTTTAGGCATACTTGATATAGGGAACACCAGCCCTGACAGTATATAGGATGGAAGAAATGAGAGAAGCATAGCCATCTGATATGATAAGACCTGCGTTTTTGTGACTATAGATATAGCTATACCAAGGCTTAAAGCTCCAAAAAGGAAAAGGCTGGATAGTATGAAGAGAAGTATTGTACCGCCCTTAATAGGTATATCAAAAAGAAGTCTCCCGAAGATCACTATCACAGCCATATCAAGTATGCCTATGACAAAATAGGGGATTATTTTTCCCAGAATTAATTCCAGCGGTCTTATGGGAGAGACAATCAGCTGCTCCATGGTACCGTTTTCCCATTCTCTTGATATGACCTGCGAGGTAAGCAGAGATGCGATCATCATCAGTATTATTGCTATGATACCAGGAATTATAAAATTTTTACTTTCCAGCTCCGGATTGAACCATATCCTTATATCAGGATCCAGTGGAGCACCGGCCTCTCCTATAATATTTTTATCAGCAGTTATATTGGAATAAAAAGACCGGGTTATGCCTTCTATATATCCATTGGCTATAGAAGCTTTATTTGCGGAAGAGGCGTCTATGATCGTTTGGACCTGGACATCTTTTCCTGAAGCCAGGCTTTTACTGAAATCAGGGGGTATGACTATTGCTACCATGCTCTTCCCTGAGACAATATTTTCTTCGAGCTGGTCATAGTCATAGATATAATCGTTTATAGTAAAATAACCTGACTGGCTGAAACTGCTGATAAATTCCCGACTGTATTTACCATTATCATAATTCAGGATAGTAGTAGGGATGTTTTTGACATCAAGAGAAAGAGCATAACCAAATAAGATCAAAAGCACGATAGGGACCATGAAGGATAGTATAAGAGAACGCCGGTCTCTTCTTATATGTATAAATTCTTTTTTAGCTATGGCGATGATTCTTTTTATACTCATATTGTTTTATTCTTCTATATCTCTTAGTTTCAGGTCTGTTGTTTTATCGTGGTCTTCAATCAACGCAATAAAGATATCCTCCAGTGTCGGTGATTTTATATCAAATTTTGTCCCATATACTTTTTTTAATCTCTGCGGGTTATCAAGAGCTATTATGCTTCCGTTATAAATAAAAGCGATCCTGTCACAGTATTCAGCTTCACTTAGATAATGAGTAGTCACAAAGATGGTCTTTCCTCTGTCCGATAAGTTATTGATCAGTTCCCAGAAGTTATTTCTTGATATAGGATCTACACCGCTTGTCGGCTCATCCAGAAAAATAATCGGGGGATCGTGCAGTATCGCACAGCCAAGAGCAAGTCTTTGCCTGAATCCTACAGGAAGAGAATTAGTAATGCTGTTTCTTATATGAGAAATATTGGCAAGCTTCAAAATTTCTTTTTTTCTACTGTTTCTAATTGCTTTTTTGACCTTGTATATGCCGGAATAAAAATTTATATTTTCTTCAACTGTAAGGTCATAGTAGAGGGAAAATTTTTGGGACATATAACCTATATTCTGTTTTATCATTTCACTTTGCCTGTATACATCAAAGCCATTTACGGAAGCATATCCGGAAGTGGGTACCAGAAGCCCGCAGAGCATTCTTATTGTTGTAGATTTTCCTGCTCCGTTTGGGCCAAGGAAACCAAATATTTCACCTTTTTTTATCTTGAATGTAACCTCATCTACAGCAGTGAAATTACCGAAATTTTTCTTTAACTTTTCAGCTTCTATTATGTTTTCCATGTATAACTTTTAATATATTTTTTAATGCTATCCTACAAGGTAGACAAAAACATCTTCTATTTCAGGAGAGATTTTCCTGAAGGATTTTATTTTAATATTATTTTTCTTAAGCACTCCTTTGATCTGTTTTCGGTCAAAATCTTTTTCCGAACTTATATGCAGTACCTCTCCGTAAATATTTATTCCCTTGATTTTTCTAATGCTTTTTAATATTTCGAATGAGCTTTTATAGTTTGAGGTGGTAAGTTCTGCTACTATGCCTTTATGCTTTTTTTTAAAGTCAGTAGGTGTTCCAGAATAGAGAAGATCCCCCTTATTGATAAGCCCGATGATGTCACACCTTTCAGCTTCGTCCATATATGGCGTAGATATAATTATAAGAACCCCTTCTTCCTTTAATTCTTTTAATATATTCCAGAATTCTCTTCTTGAGAGCGGGTCTATTCCGTTGGTGGGCTCGTCAAGAAATAATATCTCTGGCTTATGTATAAGGGAGCAGGCGAGCCCAAGTTTTTGTTTCATGCCTCCGGATAGGTTTTCTGCAAGTCTGTTTTTAAATTGCGATAGATGGGAAAATTCAAGTAACCTGTTTATAGTTTCTAGTCTCTCTTTTCTGGGAACAAGATATAGATCAGCGTAAAAATTCAGATTTTCTATTACTGACAGGTCTCTATAAAGACTGAATTTCTGGGGCATATAACCAATTTTTAATCTTACTTCCTCTGGATTTTTTTTAACGCTTTTTTTTTCAATCAGTATATCTCCGTCTGTAGGATCCATGATTCCGCACATCAATCTGATCAGTGTTGTTTTTCCTGCACCATCAGGCCCGATCAGGCCGAAGATACCGATTTTCCCAATATTTAAGTTAAGATTGTTTATTGCAGTAAGACTATTAAATTTTTTAGTAAGATTTATAGATTCGATCATTTCAGATAATTTTATTTCTGAACATCTGGAATATTTTTAAAATAATTAATAAGTCAGGGATATCTGGCAGGAGTAACAGAGATGCCAAAAGGGACCTCTTTTCTTCCATTTAATATTGAAGTTTAACAAGCACTTAGTAGAAAGTCAAATCTTGTCGTTAAGGTAATTAGCTATTTGACAATTTGATTTTTAATAGATATACTCATATACATAAAAATACAATACAAATATAGCAAAAGGTTAAAACATGGTAGAAAGAAAACAGGACTATTTCAGGGTTCCTATAACCATGCCTTCGCGTATGGTTTCATACCTTGAGAACCTTGGTATTGAATGTAAGAAATCAGGCGGCCATAAAATAGCCAATACTATGATTGTCAGATGTGCGATCAGGCTTTTAATGGATTTAAACCTTGATATTTCGGGAGTAAAATCCGAGGAAGAGCTGGAGAGTAGAATAAAAGAGGCTGCAAAAAAATATTAGCAGATAGTAACAAGATTAGATTCTTAAAAACTCTGTTAATGTTTATGTTCTGCAGTTTTAAGCTACTGCAGTGTAGATTTATATGAGTTTTTATATAATACTGCCAATTAGTCATTTATTTTAAAATCAAATTATTTATAATATTGAATAGGATATTTAGATTGTCATATATCTTTATTTTTATTTATAGTTATATTGAATTGGAGTTTGTTTGATATGCAGGTAATAAAAAAAGACCTCCTTATCATAGGTGCAGGACCGGGAGGATTAGGAGCATCACTATATGCTGTAAGATCGGGTCTCGACTTTGAAATTGTAGATAAAAATGCAGTGGGCGGACAGATCATATACACAGGGATGATCGAAAATTACCCGGGATTTAAAGAAGATCTATCCGGTTATGAATTTGTGCAGAATCTGGTGGAGCATTGCAGGAAATTTAATATTGAGGTAAAAGAGTATTTTCCTATAAATTCTATAGAGCAGGTAAATTCAGGGGAAAAAAGTGTGCCTTATAATTTTAAATGTCTTGGCGATGATAAACTTATATGGTCAAACTCTGTAGTAATGGCTACCGGCGTAAAATCCAATAGTCTTGGTGTTGATGGTGAGAAAGATCTAATCGGGAAAGGTATTTCTTTTTGTGCTACCTGCGACGGAGCTTTATATAGAGATAGAGAGGTTGCTGTTATAGGGGGAGGAGATACAGCTATTGAGGAGGCTATTTTTCTTACCAAATTTGCCAAAAAGGTATATCTGATTCACAGGAGAGACAAGCTCCGGGCAGTAAAAATTTTACAGGAAAGAGCGTTTAAAAATAAAAAAATAGAAATCCTGTGGGACTCTGTTATAGAAAAATTTATAGGCAGGGAAAAACTTGAAGGGGTTTTAGTAAGGAATAAGAAAGAAAATAAAACATTTGAACTTGCAGTCGAAGGGGTTTTTGAATATGTAGGCTGGGAGCCGAATTCGGAACTGGTAAAAGACCTGGTGGAGATCGATGATAAGGGCTTTATAATCACTAATTCGAAAATGGAGACATCTCTGCCCGGAATATTTGCAGTCGGTGATGTAAGAAATACACCTTTACGACAGGTAATAACTGCGGTTGCGGATGGAGCAGTGGCCGCAATGTATGTAGATAAGTTTTTAGAGGATTCAAAGAAGAAGTAGAATGGAAATAATTAAAAGAAATTCTTCAGGTGAAAAAGTCACGGATCTGCAGAGAAGATTAAAACTGCTGGGCTATGACATCGGGGCAAAAGATGTGGATGGGTTTTTTGGTCTTGACACCGAAGATGCAGTCAGAAAATTCCAGCAGGATAGAGGGCTCCTGGTGACCGGTGTTATAGATCGGGAGACATGGCAGGAATTGGTTGACGCAGGGTATAAGATCGGTGAAAGGATGCTGTATCTGAAACACCCTCCTTTCAGGGGTGATGATGTAAGGACTCTGCAGTTATGGTTAAAAACACTGGGCTTTTATCCATATAATGAAAACGGTATATTTTGTGAAAGGACGCACAAGGCTCTGATAGAATTTCAAAATAATATGAATATTGCTGATGATGGAATAGTAGGAGAGGAAACATTACAGCATCTTAAGAGTTTGAAAAGGATCATAGTATCAAAGGAAACTTCTAATTTCCCCATAACTAAAAGTATGGAAAGTGAAGGCAGGCTGCGTGAAAGTAAAATCATTCTTGATTACAGTGAAAATTTGGAAGATACGGGAAGCAGTGAGAAATATCTAAGTGAGAAAATCTATATATGCAAGAGCATAGTAAATTTCTGCAGGGATATGTTGTCAAAAAAAAGTATTGAGACGCTTCTTTCAGGCGGTGAAAATGAAAGACATGACCTTTTTCTGTATGACAGGATCGAATATGCCAACAGGAGTGAGGCGAATCTTCTGATTGGTGTAGATTTGAACTATTCCTCAGATAAAGATGCCAACGGTTGCAGCTGTTTCTATTTTAAAGGTCTTAAGTCCTACTCAATACCGGGATACGGGATTGCAAATCTGATACAGGATAAAATCGTCGGCAACCTAAAGGTTTTGGACTGCAGGGTCCATGGTACAAATTATGCCCTTCTCAAGGACACTACAATGACTTCAGTATTGGTGGAACCTGCTTTTATTTCAAATTATAAAGAAAGGGAGAGAATAAAAAAGACGGGCTGTCAGCTAAAAATAAGTGAAAGCATAGTTGATGCTATTTTAGAATATCTTAAGTAAAGAAGTATACTAGTAAATATCAGTGATATGTACATAATATATGATGATTTCTATTTGAAACACTACAATGGACCTTCTCATCCTGAAAATGAAAACAGGCTGATTGCTATAAAAGAGGCATTAGACAGGTGGGAATTTAGAGATAAAATAATCATCAAAGAACCAGGCCCTGCAGAAAGCAGTCAGATCGAGATGGTGCATGATAAAAATTATATTCAGCAGATCATGGATCTGTCGGTAAAAGGGAGTATTTCTTACCTTGATACAGACACTGCGGTGACAGAATATACTTATAAGTGTGCGCTTCTGGCTGCTGGCGGATGCTTTAGCGGGCTGGATCTTATTTTTAGCAGTAAAGCTGAATCCAGCAGTTTTTTTGCTGTTGTCCGCCCGCCGGGCCATCATGCTTCCAGGGAAAAGGGAAGTGGATTCTGTATTTTTAATAACATTGCTCTGAGTGCCAGATATGCTCAGAAAAAATGGGGTGTAAAGAAGATAGTTATAATAGATTTTGATGCCCATCACGGTAATGGGACACAGGAAATCTTTTATGATGACTGCAGTGTTTTTTATATATCTTTTCATCAGTACCCCCACTATCCGGGAACAGGATATTACAGCGAGACAGGAAGAGGCAGGGGAAAAGGTTTTAATATGAACTTCCCCTTCAAATCCCAGACAGATGATGCAGATTATCTAGCTGCGATGGTGGATATAGTCATTCCTGTTGTAGATAGGTTTGAGCCTGAGCTTTTTCTGGTAAGCGCTGGATATGATTCACACCTGCTGGATCCTTTATCCTCTCTTAATCTGATTGAAGAATCATATTACAAAATAATGTGTATTATTTCATATCTGAGCTGCAGGTACAGCAAAGGTAAAATCGGAGTAATGCTGGAAGGAGGTTATGATTATAATGCTACTGCAAAAAGCGTCCTGGAGACTATAAGGGGATGCTTTGATAAAGAACTATTTACCGGGTCTAGTGGTATTGATAAGCTTAAAAGTAAATTAGAGATAAACAGTGATTTTAAAGACAGAAAAATAAATAACGCAGAGGTTCTGGAAAGCATTAAAGAAATTTTTAAAGTATAAAAACATGGGTAATAATATTATAATAGATGTTTGAAAGAGCTGTGTTTACAGATATTTTTAATTATAAAACAATATTGTTAAAAGATTGTTAAGAAGAAGTTTTTACAGAATACTTTTTTTGGTCTTAATTTTTTTGATGATGCTTACAGGCTGCAGGGGTTATGACGGCAAGCTGGATGTAGCTTATTTTTTAAAGACTGAACCGGAGAAAGCTATTCTGGACTTTTTTTATTCTCTTAATAACAAGGATCCGGATTTTATATACACCAATTTACTTCCGGACAGCGATAAGAATAATATAAGCAGGGAAAAATACGTAAATGAGTTCAAAAAAATACTTTCGGACGTAGATAGCATAGAAGTCAATGAAATAGTATATTTAGGATATGAGAATAATATGAGTAAGGTAGTGGCAGAATTTGAAGTAAGTTATAAAAACGGAGAGGTAAAACAATATAAAAAGTATATTTATCTGACTGAGGAAAAGAATAAGTGGAAGATAATATTTGAAAAAACTTTTATATAATAAGTAAAAGTTTTTTGTAAATAATCTATAATATTTGGTATAATGTTTATTTAAGATTATGAAGAAAAACTTAAAAACAATTTTAATTTTAATATTTTGCGGAATTATTGCTCTAGCATATACTTCGGGCTGCTTTTCCAGTAGTAACAGCAGCGATCTGATAATAGCGGATAAAAGTGATAAGGCAGCAGATGCTGATGAAGCTGAAGATACTATTGACAGCAAACTATCCTTGCTGAGAAGCAGAATGGTAACTGCGCCGATAGTTTTATCTCACGTATCAGGTGAAGAGATACACAGCAGCGGTGATAGGGAATTGGTCTTTATTAAAGGTCTTGCTGAGGCGGGAAATACCATAGATGTATATGTCAATTGGGAATTGCAGCAGGGCGGTATAATTGTAGATAATAATGGTAGTTTTGAGACTATAAACGGGGTGGAAATAACAGAAGGCAATAATACCATAGAGCTGGTTTCAGTAAGCCCTTCCGGAAATGAAAGCAATCCTACAACATTTAACTTAGTTTTGGTCGTACCTCAAAAAGTTGAGTATTTCTTGTTTGAGAATTCCACTAATTTTAAAGAGATAGAAAATATATATTATTCTACTGTAACTAATCCTGCGGTATATATACAGGGAAAGCATCTCCCAAGTTCACAGGTTTATATTCAGGTTAATGATAAAATTGTTGGTGAGGTTATATGTGATGAAAGCGGCATCTTTGATCTGGATAATGTTTCACTAAAATTAGATAATAATGAAGTTGCAGTATGGGCTGAAAAACAAGACGGATTTATAAGTGCACCGGTATTTAAAGATGTAATGGTTTATAAAGACCTGATCGTCCCATATCCCTCTGATCTTTCAGGTTATCAGCAGGGTAGTGCTAATTATTTAAGCTGGACTCTGAGCAGTGATAATAACTTTAATTCTTATAAATTGGTTAAAATGGAAGACCCGTGTTTAAGCCCCGATCTTGAAAGCGATGATGTAATTGTTACCTTTAACAATATAAATGATAATTCTTATGTAGATGAAGATATAGAGGAAAGTAAATCTTATTATTATTCTTTATGGACTCTGGATGAAGCAGGGCGGGTAGTGTCAAGTAATGTTTTGGCAATTCCATCTCCTGATTATACTATCACTATTGCCCAGGTTCCTCCTTTCAGTGATAATTCCAAGGGAAGGAGAGAGCGTTTTATACAGTATTATGAAATGACAAACATTGGAACTGTCACACTTGATCTACAGCCTATGAGGGTCTGGGAAAAACTGGATCCCAATCCTGATCCTGATATGGAACTCACTCCTTTATGGGAAGTCCATATATGGAACCCTGAGGAAGCTGATGCATATTATTATTCAAATGAGAATATTTATGAGACTTATATTTCGGACTGGGCAAATACTGGAGGTACTACCGAGATCGAAACGACAACTGAAATTAGCACTGACGGCCTGACCAAGACGGTCACTGAAACTGTAACCACTAAAAAAACAGAGGAAAGTGAAGTCAACCTGAAGAGGTTAATGACAACAACTGAAGAAACTACTATAACTGAAACAGACCTGACTACCGGCATTGATACTGTGACCACTACCAGTGATACCAATACCGAAATAGTATCACCTGAAAAAGTAGGTTCGGTAATAGAGGGACTTGAACCGGGTGAAAAGATAAAAATAGCAATTGTAATAGAGAATGTTTCAGCAGGCTGGAATGAAGAAATAACAGTCCACTTCCATTTTGCCCCTGTAGATTGTGATGGGGTCTTCTTTGTCGATGAAATAGTTTCTACCGGTGATATTACTGTAATAAGCACAGGCAGGAATTACCAGTAGAAATTAAAACTTTCAAAATATCTACTTCCTTTATATAATATATTTTATTTTTCTGTCAAAATTTTCTATGAAAGTGATTTGTCCAGGACGATGAATAAAAAAGAAAAAAGCAATAATCGAGATTCTGAACATATGAATAAGAGTGGTGGTAATGGACAGGATATGAAGGAAACGGTCGAATATAAAAAGCAGGGAGAAAAAGAACCGGGAGCTGCTTTAAGAAAAGGGATAAAAGAGAGGCTGGAAACTGAAGAACTTGAAGAGGAAATAAAACTTCTGAGAAAAGAGCTGGAAAGTTATAAGAAGGTTGAAGGAGATTATATAGACAGGATCAAGAGATTACAGGCAGATTACGATAATTATAGAAAGAGAAACCTAAAAGAACATCTGGAACATATAGAAAGGGCAAACAAAGATCTAATTGAAAAGCTTCTTCCCATAATCGACAATTTTGAAATGGCTATTGAGGCAGGCAAGAAATTAAAAAAAGAAGATGATGAATTCTTAAAAGGCGTAGAGATGATCTATAAGAAACTGATGGAACTTCTTGAGAAAGAAAATGTCAGAGTCATTGACCCGGTAGGTGAAGAGTTTAATCCTGAGGTATGTGAAGCAGTTGCCACTGAGGCAGTAGAAGGTGTCGATGAAGGTAATATTCTGGAAGTCATAAAAAAAGGTTATATGATAAATGATTATTTAATAAGACCGGCAGTGGTCAAAGTTTGTAAGAAAAAGTGAGAGGAGTATAGATTTTTATGGGTAAAAAGATTGCTTTGGGGTGTGTGATCGGTTTTATAGTAGTGATTATCATTGTAGGGCTGATATTGGTTGCTTATGTCATAGATTCAAGAAATAGTATGGTGACTAAAGAAACTGACGTAGATGAAGCCTGGGCACAGGTACAGAATGTTTATGAAAGAAGACTTGATCTGGTGCCCAACCTGGCTGAGAGCGCCGAGGCATATATGCAGCTGGAAAAAGATATATTTGAGGCTATAGCTGCAGCAAGAGCAGGAATACAGGGGGCAGAAACGGCATCTGAAATCGACAGTGCCAATCAAGAGATAAATTCAATTATCGATGATATAAAGGTCACGGTTGAGGATACTCCTGAGCTAAAGGCAAGCGGGACTATACAGGATCTCATGATCCAGCTGGAAGGAACAGAAAACAGGATCGCGGTAGAGAGGGGCAGGTTTAATGAGACAGTCAGGGAATATAATGTATATATAAAGATGTTCCCGAGAAATATAATTGCAGGCTGGTTTGGATTTGAGGAAAAAGAATTCTTTGAAGCCAGAGAAGGAGCAGATGTGGCTCCGGAACTGGATCTGGAACTTGATTAAATAATGGGATTTATTTTATTTAAATTAAAAAAAAGACTTATCTTATTTTTAGTATTTTTTTTAATTTGCTTTCTATCTTTCCCTAGTCTTCTTCATTCCGATGATGTTGATTTTCCTTCCCATACAGGATATATAAATGATTATGTCGGTCTGCTGGACAGCAGTTCCAGAGATGACCTGGAGACTCTTGCAGTGCAGATCGAAAGTGATACCGGCAGTGAAATAGCAGTAGTAATAGTTGACAGCCTGCAGGGGATCACGAAAGAAGAATACGCTGTAGAACTTTTTGAAGAATGGGAAATCGGGAAAGAAAAAGAGGATAACGGTCTTCTTATACTGGTCTGCACTGAGGGTGAACCAGGGAAGAGACCTTTGAGGATAGAGGTAGGATACGGCCTGGAAGGAGTAATAACTGATCTTGAGGCAGGCAATATTATTAATGAGATAATTGTCCCCAATTTTTCAAACCAAAAGTTTTACGCTGGCTTACATGATGCAATAATTACTATAGCAGACCAGATATACGTGGAGAAAGGTCTTGAGCCGTTAAGCTCTGGAAGCGGGGGTATTGCAGCGGTAACTGAAAATCCTGTTTCGTCATTTACCGGTTTCCTATCGGGGTTTCCTGCAACATGTATGTGCTGTTTTCCTTTTCCGCTCATAATGATCATAATAATAGTGCTGGTAAGCTTTTTCAGGAGAAGATGCCCCAGCTGCAGAAAATTTAGCCTGAAGACTAAAACTACCATACTAAAAGCAGCTACTTATACTGCTGCCGGAAAGAAACTGGTAGAAAGGGTCTGCTCAAACTGCGGGTATAGCGATAAAAAGGAAGTCACTATACCAAGAAAGAGCAGGACATCATACTGGTCCGGCGGAAGCAGTGGAGGCGGAATCTCTTCCGGAGGAGGAGGATTCGGTGGCTTTGGTGGCGGTTCTTCTGGAGGCGGCGGAGCCAGCGGAAGCTGGTAATAGAATTATTAATATAAGACAGGATATGATTTAAATGAAAATTGCAATATCAGGCAAGGGCGGAGTAGGCAAGACTACTCTGGCAGCATGCCTGGCAAAATATTATGCCGACAGGAAATATAAAGTAATTGCTGTTGATGCTGATCCCGATGCTAATTTAGCTTCGGCTCTGGGGATAGGCCAGGATGAAGCGTTAAAGATAACCCCGCTTATAGAGATGAAAAAATTAATTGAAGAAAGGACAGGAGCCAAACCGGGAGGTTATGGCGCATTCTTTAAATTAAATCCCAAGGTAGATGATATTCCAGAAAAATTCGGTATAGATGTAGGTGGGGTAAAACTGCTGGTTGCTGGTACGATAAAAGCAGGCGGCAGTGGTTGTTATTGCCCTGAAAATGTTCTGCTCAAGAATCTTTTTAGACATCTGGTGATAAATCAGGAAGATATAGTCATTCTGGACATGGAAGCAGGTATAGAACACTTGGGCAGGGGTACCTGTGAAAATATGAATGCGCTGATCATTGTAACAGAGCCAGGACTTAGAAGTGTTCAGACTGCAAGGGCGGTCAGGAAAATGGCAGATGACCTGGGGATAAAAGAGCTTTATGTGGTGATAAATAAGATTAGAACTGACGAAGAGAGAAAATTTATAACAGGTAACCTTAGTGATTTTGCCATACTTGGAGAACTTCCCTATAGTGAAAAAGTAAGAGAGTCGGATATCAAGTATTTTTCTCCCTGTGACGCAGATGAAAAATTCAAGGAGGCAGTTCAGAAAATTGCAGCCGGATTGAGCAAATATATAAAGAGTAATTAAGATTAGCGGGATAAAGGTGTTTATAAAAAAACAAAGATTGGTTGTTGTTTGTATAAGATAATAAATAAGAAAAATCTGGTAAAAAATATAGACAGGTTCTACATTAAAGCTCCGCTTATAGCCAGAAAGGCAAGAGCAGGCCAGTTTGTAGTAATAAGGATAAACGAAAATGGAGAAAGAATACCTCTGACTATTTCGGATTATGACCGGAATAAGGGAATAATAAGCCTGGTCTCTCTGCGAGTGGGAAAGACTACAGCTCTTCTTTCAAGTTTAAAAAAGGGCGACGCGATAATGGATATCGTCGGTCCGCTCGGTAATGCTTCGGAAATTGAAAAATTTGGAAGAGTCATCTGCGTAGGAGGCGGAGTGGGTATAGCGGCTATTCTTCCCATAGTAAGAGAATTAAAAGAGGCCGGTAATTATGTAATATCAATTATCGGAGCCAGAAGTAAGGATCTCCTCATTCTTAAAAAGGATGTGAAGCAGATATCTGATGAACTGTATGTCTGTAGTGATGATGGTTCCATAGGTTATCATGGATTTGTAACAAATTTTTTAAAGAAGTATCTGGAAAAAAATACTGGCAGTAAAAAAAGCAAAAAAACAGCTATTGCAAGAGTAATAGCGGTAGGTCCAGCTCCTATGATGGCTAATACTGCCAAGGTCACCAGGCCCTTTAGTTTGAAGACCATAGTATCCCTGAACTCTATAATGGTGGATGGAACAGGAATGTGCGGGTCATGCAGGGTAGAAGTCGGCGGCAAGACTAAATTTGTTTGTGTGGACGGACCGGAATTTGATGCCCACGATGTGAATTTTGACCTGCTTCTATCAAGGCAGAAAGTCTACTGCAGCCATGAAAAAGAATGCATGGGTATTTATGAAAAGCAGTGCAAACTCAGGTAAAAAATAATATATTTATTTTTATAAGATGACCAAAAAAAAGAGCAGTAAAAAACATAAAGTTAAAAAGATACTCCGTGTAGCCATGCCCGAACAAAATCCCAAAGAAAGGATCAAGAATTTTGATGAAGTCAATCTGGGTTATAACCAGAAAGATGCCCTCCGTGAAGCCTCCAGATGTCTTCAATGCAAGAATCCCAGGTGTATAGAAGGATGTCCTGCAGAAATTGATATAAAAAGCTTTATAGGTCTAATTCAGGAAAAGAAATTTGATGAAGCTCTGGAAAAAATAAGAGAGTGTAACACCCTTCCTGCGGTTTGCGGAAGGGTGTGCCCTCAGGAAGATCAGTGTGAAAAAACATGTATTCTGGGTATTAAAGATAAACCTGTTGCTATTGGAAATCTGGAAAGATTTGTAGCGGACCGCGAGCGTGAGAGAGAAGCCAGAGGCATACAGAAATGTGCCTGGTCGGAAGTCACCAAAAAATGTACTAAAGAAAGAATAGCAGTAGTAGGGTCAGGTCCGGCCGGGCTTACCTGTGGAGCTGAATTGGCAAGACTGGGGTACCAGGTTACCATTTTTGAGGCACTCCACGAGCCGGGAGGAGTTTTAGTTTATGGTATTCCTGAATTCAGACTACCTAAAGAAATAGTAAAGAAAGAGATAGAATATTTGAAGCATCTGGGAGTAAAGATTGAAGTTAATATGGTAATAGGAAAAACCCTGATCATAGATGAATTATTTGATAAAGGATTTAAAGTGGTGCTTATATCTACAGGAGCAGGCCTTCCTTATTTTATGAACATCCCCGGAGAAAATCTAAACGGGGTCTATTCAGCAAATGAATATCTCACCAGATCAAACCTGATGAAAGCTTACAAGTTTCCTGAATGCGACACTCCTATTATCAGGGGAGAAAGGGTGGCGGTAATCGGTGGGGGCAATGTTGCCTTAGATTCAGCTAGGACAGCTAAAAGGCTGGGTGCGAAACATGTATATTTGATATATAGAAGAAGTGAGAAGGAAATGCCGGCGAGAGATGAAGAGGTAGAGCATGCCAGAGCAGAAGGGATTGAATTTAATCTGCTGGCAAATCCGGTAGAGATATTAGGGAAAGACGGCTGGGTAAATAAGATAAGATGTATCAGGATGAAACTCGGTGAACCTGATGATTCTGGGAGAAGAAGGCCTATACCTATGAAAGGTTCAGAGTTCAATATAAAGGTAGATGTAGTAATAATGGCAATAGGCCAGGGTCCCAATCCTGTCCTTACATCCACCATTCCAAAGCTGGAACTTAACAAATCGGGAAATATTAAAGCTGACATTGAAACAGGGAAAACAAATGTAAAGGGCGTCTTTGCCGGTGGTGATATAGTAACCGGTGCCGCTACGGTCATACTGGCTATAGGTGCTGGTAAAAAGGCAGCTGCAGCAATTGATGAATATATCAGGACAGGTGTCTGGTAATAATTGACTGGTATAAATTAAGTAATTTAAAAATTTTTACCCAATTATCCCGATTAATACTGTATTTTTTCGAATATATATTATAATTTTAATATCAGACCAATAATTTGTATTAATGGAGGTAAAGATGAAGATCAAAAGAATATTATTAAAACTATTTAGCATCTTGCTGGCAGGTTTTTTACTGACTGGAGTATTATTTGCAGGCTGCAAAGCATATGAAGGAGCAATGGGAGCAGCAGAAGAACCTGGTTATGATTTTGAAGAGTCAGAAGAGGCAGTAGCCGAGATGGAAGTTTCGCGGGCTCCTGATAAGGCAATACAATCTGAGGAAGAGGTAAAAGCTGTAAATGATACTGGAACACAGTACAGTGATACCCTGCTTCCCGGTGATAGAATGGTGATTAAGACTGCTTATATCGATCTTGAAGTAGAAGAGGGAGAATTTGAAGATGTTCTATTTGCGATCTCCAATCTGGCGGAACAGAACGGCGGTTTTGTATCAAACACTTACAGTAACTCTGATTCTGAAGGTAATCTTACCAGCGGAGGCATTACTATAAGAATACCCCATAATAAATACAGTTCTGCTATAGAAAGGGTCAAAGATATGGGTGTAGTAAAAAGTATTTCGATCTCAGGGCAGGACATAACTCAGGAATATGTAGATCTTGAGAGCAGGCTAAAAAATTACGAAGCTCAGCAGGATATTCTTCTGGATCTGATGGAACAGTCTAAAAAAGTCAGTGACAGCCTGGAAGTACAGAATGAACTGAGTAATGTTCAGGAGCAGATCGAGATAATCAAGGGCAGGATGAATTACCTTGATGACCTGGTATCCTTTTCTACTATTGAAGTCTATCTTTATGAACCTGAACCTATAAAAACTACATCTGGTTGGGGTTTTGTTGAAGCATTAAAAAGAGGATTAAGAGGAGCAGTCACTGTTTTTAACTACATAGTAATAGTCTTGATTGTAACTGCTCCGGTATGGATTTTAGCAGGAATAATATTGATTATAATTTGGCAGGCCATAAGGGCAAGAAATAGGAGAAGGGCTAAAAAGGAGAATAAATAGAATGAAAGATTCTGATATTTTTGGCTATTCCCTGATTGTATTTGGGCTCGGAATCCTTGCGGGGTTTCTTATTGCACCCCACAAGGGTGAAGAAACACGCGAAATCTTAAGGAAATACCTTAAGGAATATTGCGGCGAGACTTGTGAATTCATCACCGAGAAAGCAGCACAGGTAGGAAAGAAAGCTCAGGAGTATATTGAAGAATTAAAGAAGGGTATGGAAGAGGCCAAGTAATATTCTTTATTTAATCACTCGTATCTTAATGCATCTATGGGATTAAGCCTCGCGGCTCTCATTGCAGGATAAATTCCAAAGAACAGGCCTATTATCGTAGAAAAACTTAAGGCGATCACTATTGGCATCCATGTTATGGAAGTGTCCAGGATAGTAAACCTGGACAATAATTCAGATACAATAATTGCAAATAAGATGCCAAAAATACCGCCTGTGACACTCAAAACGATGCTTTCTACCAGGAATTGTATTAGTATGTCTCTGTTCTTGGCACCGATGGCTTTGCGGATGCCGATCTCTCTCGTCCTTTCGGTGACTGAGACCATCATTATGTTCATTATCCCTATGCCGCCCACAAGAAGTGATATACCGGCTATTCCTGCAATTACCACGGTAAAAATACCGGTAATAGTGCTTATGATATCAAGTATCTGGGTCTGATTCTGTACACTGAAATCTGCTGTTTCACCAGACCTTATATTCCTGTGGCGTTTGAGTATTGATTCTATCTCGTCTGAAGCAGCATCTATATCTTTTTCACTGACACTCTGCGCCAGGATCATATTATATGAATCCAGCCCGTATAATTTATTCTGTGCGGTTGTGACCGGCATGCTTATAAAGTCATCCTGATCATTACCAAACGTATCAGTGCCCCTTGTCTCAAGCGTACCTAATACCTTAAAATTCTGCCCGTCGATTTTAATGATTTTACCTACGGGGTTTATATTACCAAATAATTTAGTGACAATCGTCTGACCGATAACTGCTACACTTAAAGAATTTGAGACGTCGCTCCTGCTGTAAAATTTACCTTCCTCTATCTCCATGTTGTAGAGTTCACGACCGTTTTCTGTTGAGGCATATACTGTAGACTGGGTACTCTTATTCATATATGAAACAATAGATGAGCTGAAAACCACTGGAGCTACTTCAGTAATTAAAGTCGCCTCTTTTTCTATAGCCGACAGGTCGCCTTCTTTTAACTTGGACTGCTGTGTGCCGCCCATTGCCATCTGCTGTCCGAAACCTTCTTCTTCCTCAGGATTGCCGGGAGTTATTATGATTAGATTTGAACCTATATTCTGAACAGACTGGATAACAGACTGCTGTGCTCCTATACCTATGGACAGCATGGCGACCACCGCGCCTACTCCTATTATTATCCCCAGCATTGTTAGAAAGGATCTCATTTTATTTAAGAACAGGGCCTGGAAGGCTACTTTTATATTTTCCAGAAATCTTTTCATGATTTATAAATATCTTTATCAGATTGATGAAGTTGTAACTATATCCCCCTCGCTTAAGCCTGATTTTATTTCAACCAGGTCGTAGTTGGATATACCAGTGGTAACTTCTGTTTTTATCTTATCTCCTTCCTGGGTCAAAACATCTACATATGATATGCTGTCATCTTCATAGACGTACTGTATTGGGACATATAAGACGTCGTCCACGCTGGAAGTGGTTATATCAAGACTTGCTGAAAACCCGTACAGGACTTCAGGGCCATTCTGGGTGTCAAGCTCTACCATTACCTCAAATGATACCACCCCTCCGATATTACTTGAGATAGGAGATATCTGGATTATCCTGCCCTCAAATTTGTAGTCGTAGTAGGCATCAAGCCTTACCTCTACCTCCTGGCCTTCCTTAAGGTTCACTACATCGGTCTCGTTTACTTCTGCCTTTACCACAAAGTCCTTTTCTATTATGGAAATTGCGGGCACTCCGGGACTGGCATATTCTCCTGGGCTGTAGCTTGAAGAAAGTACTATTCCGTCATAAGGGGCATAAATCGTGTAGCTGTCCATGTCCATTTCGGAAAGCTCCAGGCTTATCTGGGAAAGAGCGAGCTGCTTTTCTGCCTGGTCTATGCTTTTTCTGGCTATATCTATCTGTGAACGAGCTGCCTGGGTGTTTCCCAGACTGGTCCAGTAGCTTGAAGATTGGCTTAACTGTGATTGCTCAAATCCGCTCTGTGCAGAAGATTTACTGGAGTTTTGTTGTGCCTTTACTGCATTATAGTTGGCTTCTGAATTGGCTAAGTTAGCCTCAAATTGTGCAAGCTGGGTGTCGGTTACCATGGGATCATTTTTTGCTTCTTCCAGAATCCTTTCTGCTTCGTCTCGGGCAGTCCTGGCACTTGCTATTAGATTATTAGCTATGTCTTCTGTGCCCACCATAGCAGTATATGCAGATTGGGTGGTCTGCTCTGCAAGTTCTTTGTTTATTTCAGACAGCTGTACTGCTATATGATTGGCATCCAGAGCCTGCTGGTAGCCTATCTGTGCAAGTTCCAAGCTGTCTTCGGATATATTTACATTTTCCTGTGCCTGAGAAACAAGCAGCGCCTGCCTTTCGCTGTCTATCTCAAAAAGCAGGTCATCACTAGCAAACTTGTCTCCCTTATCAAGTGTATATTTGACTTTGCCGGTTGTGGAAAGAGAATAGTTATGAGTGGATGTAGAGTCGATATATCCACTGGCAGAAATAGTCTGAACTATATCACCTCTGGTTACTTTAAAGGTCTCAAGATCAACTGTATTATTACCAAATGCATTACAGGCCGAAAGGTTAAGTAAAGCTATTATGATTGTGGTAATAGTGACAGTTAAAAAAAATATTTTCTTAATTATCTTAATTTTCATTTTATCCCTGCTTTTTAATTTGTTATTTATATATATAAAACAAGACTTTACAAGCCAAATGATATTTAAACAGATTTTTTATATATTTCAAATATATTTTTAATTAATTTAAAATTTTTATAAATACTAATATAATGTTTTATACAAACTATATTGTGTTATAATACCGTAGAAAATCTACTTAGCAAATGCAAATTTAAATATTCGGTTATTAAATTATATTAAGAGGGAGAATATTTATGAGTGACTGGACTGAAATTATACAAATTTTTGCCAGGGAGATCCTGGATTCAAGAGGAAATCCGACCGTGGAAGTTGAGACCATGCTGGGCTGCGGGGTGGCAGGAAGAGCTGCGGTACCTTCCGGAGCATCTACTGGAGCGTTTGAAGCAGTTGAATTAAGAGACGGTGATAAGAAAAGATATATGGGCAAGGGTGTACAGAAAGCAGTAGAAAACGTGAATTCCTTTATTGCGCCGGAGCTTGAGGGGATGGATGCTATCTATCAGAAGGAGATAGACCGGGCCATGATAGAGCTGGATGGGACTAAAAATAAATCTAAAATGGGAGCAAACGCTATATTGGGTGTTTCTTTATCTGTGGCAAAAGCTGCTGCAGCAGCACTTGAACTTCCGCTGTATAAATACCTGGGGGGCGTCAATGCTCATGTTCTTCCCTCACCGATGATGAATATTTTAAACGGCGGTAAGCATGCAGATAACAGTGTTGACCTGCAGGAATTTATGATAATGCCGCTTGGTGCATCTAATTTTAGCGAAGCTTTAAGGATGGGAGTAGAAGTATTTCACAATCTAAAGGCGGTGCTGAAAAAAGAACGGTTGAATACAGCAGTGGGAGATGAAGGCGGCTTTGCTCCTGATCTTAAGACCAATGAGGATGCCATAAAGTATATAATCAAGGCCATAAAGAGTGCTGGGTTTAAATCAGGTAAAGACGTTTATATTGCACTTGATCCTGCAGCTTCAGAGTTTTATAAAAATGGAAAATATAACCTGAAAGGAGAAGGTAAGGTCTTTACTCCTGCGCAAATGGTTGATTATTATAGTAAACTTGTAGAAAAGTACCCCATTATCTCGATAGAAGACGGGATGGCTGAAGAAGACTGGAATGGATGGAAGAAACTTACGGAAAAACTCGGCAGCAAAGTCCAGCTGGTAGGGGACGATCTTTTTGTAACCAATACCGAAAGACTTAAAAAAGGAATCAAGATGGGAGTGACAAATTCTATTCTGATCAAAGTAAACCAGATAGGGACTCTATCTGAAACTCTGGATGCAATTGAGATGGCCAGGAATGCAGGCTATACGACTGTCATATCCCACAGGTCAGGAGAAACTGAAGATACCACTATTGCAGATATTGTAGTAGGGGTAAATGCCGGACAGATAAAGACTGGTGCTCCCTCAAGAACGGACAGGGTATGCAAGTACAATCAGCTGCTGAGGATTGAGGAAGAACTGGGCAGTGAAGCAGAATACCTGGGACTGGATGCCTTTTATAATCTGAAGTAAAAAATATTTCAATATAAGAAATCCAACATATAATTTCATTTAATAAGTATTACTTATTATTAGTTAATACTTGTATTTTGGTATCATGAGGTGAATCCCTACAGTTAGACACAATATTAACTAAAAGATAGAATAGCTGATGAGGAATAAAAACCTACTATGTAGGGCATAAAAAGCATTTAAGGCTACCACAGACTCTTCTCACAGTTTTACAAAGTTTCTAAATTTTGAGTTCGTATCAGTAGAAAATCTGGCTATAATTATCCTAAAAGTACTAAAAAAATGGGATAAAATAAATTTACATAAAGAAAGGAGATGTTGGATATGAAAAAAGCTCCATATGAGGTGCCCGAGAAAAAAAGGATCAGAGTTATTATTGATACTGATTGCAACTGCGAAGCGGATGACCAGTATGCTGTAGCACATGCTTTGATGACACCAAAATTTGACGTGAAAGGAATTATAGCAGAACACTACGGTAATTTATTTGATGAAGACTCTGCTAAAAAGAGCTTTCAGGAAGTAGAAAAGTTAACGAATCTCATGGGGCTTTCAGGAAAAATTAAAATATTCCGAGGTTGTCCATGTGAGTTAGATAATGAAAAAATTTTTATTGAATCAGAAGGATCAAGATTTATAATAGAAGAGGCAATGAAGGATGATACTCGCCCGCTTTTTGTTGCCAATCAAGGTGCATTAACCAATCTTGCAAGTGCATATCTAATGGAACCTAAAATTGCTAATAAGCTTACGGCGATTTGGATTGGCGGAGGTATATATCCCAAAGGCGGATGGGAATTTAATCTTTGCAATGACATAAATGCAGCCAATATTATAATGGATAGCCAGATTGAATTATGGCAAGTGCCAATGAATGTATACAGTATGATAAAGGTTAGTTTCGCCGTACTGTACGAAAAGGTTTACGCCTGCGGAGAACTGGGAAAATATCTTATTGAAAATATGATGCGAGTCAATTTCCGTTTTAATGAGTTTGATTTCGAAAGTATAATTGGAAAAAATCAGATGAGCACTGCGGCAAAAGCAGCTGCCTATCCCTCAGGTGAAAGCTGGCAATTGGGCGACTCTCCTGTAGTTGGTCTTATGATGACTGATCATGCTGGTCACTATACTATGGTAGGTGCACCGCGTTTTAATACTGAAACTGGCAAATATGAACTTCGACCAGACAATCTACAAAAGATTCGTGTATATAATTATGTAGATTCTCATTTTATCTTGGATGATTTCTTTGCCAAACTGAAGTACCATTTTGGAGAGTAATATTATCGCGAGAAGTATATATAAAGAAGATTAGCATTATAAACTTACCAATATCTGTAGCTATTGCCAGTTTAAGTCACAATTGATTAAGTATCTTTGTTTTTATTTTAACTCTTAGGAATAATTGAAACAGTATTCGCTTCACATGCCACCAGCCAGGCATTATGTTTTCTTAGCTCACCACTCAATATCAATTTGCTTAAAGGGATCTGTATCATACGGTCAAGTGTTCTTTTAAGTTCTCTTACGCCATATTGCCCGCTGTAGCCATTTTTGATTATAATTTCCTCGGCTTCCTTGCTTACCTGAAGTGATACGTTATATTTTTCCTGAAGGCTTTCTGAGAGTTTATCGATCATCGGTTTTAATATTATTCTTACATCTTCTTTGTCCAGTGTCCTAAAGATTATTATTTCATCGATACGGTTTAAAAATTCTTTACGGAATTGAAGGGAAAGTTCCTGGGGAACAGAAACTTTCTGTTCTTTTGCAGCCTGTTCGATGAAACCTATCTGGCTCTTTTTTTTATCAACGGTCAAAATATTGGAGGTCATAATAAAAACAGCATTTTTGGCGTCTATGGTTCTGCCTTTTGAATCTGTCAGGCGGCCTTCATCAAAGACCTGGAGGAACAGATCAAAGACTCTCGGATGAGCTTTCTCAACCTCATCAAGTAATACTATTGAATATGGTTTGGTTCTAAGTTTCCCTGTCAGCTGTCCTTCTTTTTCAGAGTCTCTATAACCCGGAGGAGATCCAATAAGTTTTTCCACGTGGTGTTCATGCATGTACTCAGACATATCAAAGCGAATAAGATCAGAAGAACTTCCAAATAGAAATTCTCCTATCGATTTTGCAAGCTCAGTCTTTCCTGTTCCCGTAGGGCCGAGAAACAAGAAAACTGACAAAGGTCCCTGCCTTTTTACCAGACCAGCATGGGCCATAAGAAGATGCTGACACACTGTTTCTATTGCTTTATCCTGTCCGATCACTCTTTTTTTAAGAAACTCTTCAAGTTTGAGAAGACGGGATTGTCCTATTTCTTCAAGGTGGCCGGTTATGATATCCAGAGGTATACTTGTCTTATCTGAAAGTACTTTAGCTACGGTGATTTCGGTCACCTCATTTTTTGCTTTGCTTTCATCTTTCTTAGCGGCTGATTCATCAGCCTTATAATCACCTTTTATTTTAAATTCAGGCTTGCTGAGTACGGGGATTCTTATGTGTGCAGCCGCCTTATCTACTAAATCTATAGCCTTATCGGGTAATCTGTGGTCACTGTCAAATCTTATGGACAGGTTTACTGCTGCCTCTAAAGCCCGGTCAGTGATCTTGACATGGTGATGTTCTTCCCATTTTTGTTTAAGTCCTTTAAGTATCTCTACCGCATCGCCTGGGGTAGGTTCATTTGCTATTATTTTTTCAAAGCGGCGCTCCAGTGCTGAATCTGATTCGATGTAGCGACGGTATTCATCTATGGTAGTGGCTCCGATGCATCTGAGGCCGCTGGCAAGTGCCGGTTTCATAAGATTAGCGGCATCCATACTTCCCTCGCCTCGGCCGGCGCCGACCACTGTGTGTATTTCATCTATGAATAGTATTACATCAGAATTTTTACGGGCTTCTTCAATTATATTGGTGATCCTTTCTTCAAACTCACCCCTGTATTTAGTCCCCCCGACCAAGGATCCCATATCTAATTCAATAATATGTTTCCCGCCGAGTATTTCTGGATTCTTTCCTTCTGCTGCTCTTACTGCTAGGGCTTCTACAATAGCAGTTTTTCCTACTCCCGCTTCACCGATGATTATGGGATTGTTTTTTTTCTGGCGGGCAAGTGTTTGAATTATCTTTAACAGCTCATTGTCCCTGCCGATGAAGGGACCTAATCTGCCTTCTTTTGCTTCTTTGGTAAGATCCCTTCCATAGTGGTCAAGATTTGGTGTTTTGCTAAAGGTGGTTTTTGGCTGAATTTTGGGTTGCTGTTTAAATTGCTGTGGATATTCTTTTTGGAATTTTTCTTTGACTTCCTTTTTTACTTTGGCATTTTTAAGGGCATATTCAGCAATTTCAGCTGTTCTAACATTTACTTTATCTAAAATGGATTTAATAATAAAGCCCGGGTCCTGCATTATAGCAGCAAACATATGCAGGCACAGGACTTCTTCGGAAGTTTCTGCCAGCTTAAATGCCTGCCTGTATGCATTACTATAACCAATACCCGGATATACAAGTTTATCTTTATGTATATAATTCCCTTTGACGATCATATCGCGCACTTGCCTTCTTAATAGAGTCGGGTCCAGTTTATACTGCTTTAAGACATCTTCGAACATGTTATTTTCTGCCAGTACTTCGTTATAGATAGTCATATTATTAAGATCTGCTTTAAACCTCAGTCTTCCTCTGCTGTCAATGGCTTTTTTTAAACTGCAGATGCCGATCAGGAGATGTTCTTTTTCCATGTACTGCTTTTTTGATTCTATTGTCTCTAAAGCTGTCATCTGAATGGCTACAGATAGACCGTTGGAAATTTTTTTCATATTGATCACTTACTATTTAAACATATTTTCAGCGCAATTCCATTATTTTTTTATATGATTTCTCTTAGGTTGTATATTTGGAATCAATCCTTGAAGCTTTCTTAAGGCAGTCACTTGCTTCCCGGGTCATTCCATTTTTTTTATAGATCTCATATAAGATTAAATAAGCGCCTTTGCAGCGCGGGTTTATACTAATAGCATGTTTGGCTGAATCAATGGATTCATCATACCTGTTAGTTTTTAAAAGAGCAGATGAAAGATTAAGCCATAGTCTCCAATAATCAGGCTTGATATCAAGACCTTTTTTTGCATATTGGATGGCTTTGTCAAATTGTCCTGCATTTATAAGCGATATGCAAATATTATTGTAATGAGTCACATCTTGCGGATTTAATCTTATTGCTTTTTCATAAGCAGAAAGTGCCTTTTCATGCTGATTCATTTCTGAGTATGAATAACCGAGATTGGCCCAGGCATGGGCAAATCTGGGATTTATCCTTAATGACTGCAGTGCTGAGGAAATGGCTTGCTCGTGGAGTTTGATATTACCCAGGCAGTAGCTTTTATAACCATAAGCCTCCCAGTTACTGGGATCGGCCTGTATGGCTTTATTGAAATATTCTATTGCTTCCCTGTCCCTGCGCAAGTGAAGCAGGCCGAATCCATGCTGGGTCAATTCACGGGATGACATAACTGCTGTACCGTCATTTATAAGGTCCTTTAGTCTTTTGGCACCGCTGTAATCGCTCCGTACTTTAAGCAGCTGATCACCGATCTCCTCAAACGAGGCAAAACGCTTTTTGGGGTCTTTTTCAAGTGCTTTTTGTACGCAGGCGCTGACAATTTCAGGCAGCCCTTTGCAAATGGATGACAGTACCGGCGGTTTTGTATTTTTATGCCGGTAATAGAATTCTTCAGCATCGTAAGCCCTGAAAGGAAGTCTTCCTGTTAGCATCTCAAAAAGCATGATCCCGAAAGAATATATGTCTGCAGTTCTGTCGGTGTTTCTTGCATCTTCAAACTGCTCGGGAGGCATATAAGGAGGAGTTCCGAGTGCCACTCCGCCCCTGGTCTTATACAGAGATGCTTTTAGATTTTTAAAGGCTGCAGGCGGTGCAATTTTAATACTGTCCATCACTTTGGACAACCCCCAGTCTGTTATTTTTGCCTCTCCTCTGCTGTTTAAAAGAATATTTTCCGGTTTTAAATCTCTGTGGATCAGTTTACCGTTCTGCCAAGCGTATTCCATACCACAGCATATCTGAATTGCAGCATCAAGTATTTTGTCAATGGATGTGGATCTGTCATTGATCAGTTTCCTTAAACTGCCCCCGTCCATATATTCCAGATAGATATAGGGCTTTCCTTCTATCTCAAATACATGGTCTGCATATACAATATTTCTATGTCTGCCCAGCTCCAGCCAGTGCTGGGCCTCGTTCCAGAAACTTACTATTGCACTTTCTTCCTGCATAAACTCGTCTCTGAAAGATTTTGCTGCCCATGCGATATTGCTGCTGACAGGGGGACCTATGAATAAGACTATTCCCATTCCGCCAAAACTGACCGATTTGACTTCATGGTCTCCGAATTTATCACCAGGCCTCCACTTGACAGGTTTTGGTGAATCATATCTTTGGGATCCAGCTTTCATTTTAACACCGAGTAAAGATAAGATATTATAAGCTTTTAAAGTATTAACACGGCGGTTCTATTGATTTTAGCAAATCACTAAAATGTTGTAAATTTTAACTTTTTTATATATCTTATATTTTTAAGTATTATTATATAACAAGATTTGAAGGTATATCTTATGCACATGATAACAGGTGCTGCTGGATTTATCGGAAATGTAATGGCCAGGGAGTTACTGGCTAGGGGTAGAAAGGTAAGGGCTCTGGTTCGTTCTGCATCCGATAATTCTTCACTTGGAGGTTTAAAGGTAGAAAAGGTGGCCGGGGATATTCAGGATAAAGGCTCACTTATTAAAGCTTTCAGGGGCATAGATACTGTATATCATCTGGCCGGGAAGATATCAATAATGCCCGGCGACCACACCCTGATACGGAATATTAATCTGGGAGGGACTAAAAATGTTATAGATGCCTGCCTGAAATGCGGCGTCAGGCGGTTAGTGTATACTAGCTCCATACATGCATTAAAAGAACCGCCTCTGGGAACGGTTATCAATGAAAGTATGCCTTTTGATCCTCATACTAGAAGAGGAGAATATGACAGGTCAAAGGCTCTTGCCAGTCTGGAAGTAGTAAAAGCTGCAACAAGCGGGCTGGATTCGGTAATAGTCTGCCCCACAGGTGTTCTGGGCCCTTATAATTTTAGAATATCAGAGATAGTCCAGACATTCATTGACTTTGCCAGCGGCAGGATGGGAATTACCACTGGCGGGGCTTATGATTTTGTTGACGTTAGAGATGTAGCCGTGGGGCACATTCTTGCTGCTGAAAAAGGTAAAACGGGTGAGAGCTATATACTTTCGGGGCAGAGAATCACCATGGATGATATGATGGAAATACTTCATGAAATCAGCGGGATTCAGCCGCCAAAGTATAAAATTCCTGCCCGATTGGTAAAGATTGCCGGTCTTTTTACTCCGATCTATTATAAATTAGCAAATAAAACTCCCAGATTTACTTATTATTCCATAGATACTCTTCAGAGTAATTCAGTCATCAGTCATAGAAAAGCTACTATGGAACTGGGTTACAGACCCAGGTCTATCAAAGAGTCTATGAAAGACACTTTTAAGTGGCTCAAGGAAAATAATATGATAAATAACACCCCTATTGGTAGGATCAGTAAATAAAGGGTATCAGCGCTTTTCTGCTTTTAGGGTAATCCTGGAAACTATCCAGGTACCATCTATGGTTTGAGGATGCCCGTGGTGCCAGATTCGCAAAGGTAAATAATGCAAAAGCAAGGCCGGGCAGCGACCAGGTGGCTATAGCCCATCCTGTCCATTCTATGATTTCGCCAAAATAATTGGGACAGGAGATATATTTAAAAAGTCCCCTTCTTGGAATTCTATATCCATTTTTTCTCAGTCTCCTTAGATTTCTTAGTATATGATCGGAGTGCAGGTTTATGGTCATCCCTGAGAAAAATATTATGGATCCTGCAATAAAACGTGGGTCAAAAAACCACCTTAGATCATATAACGGAGAGAGAGAAAAGAGATAATATCCGTTGATGTATCCATTAATAGTGTTAAATATTAAGGCAAATAATATTATAAGAAGAGGGAATCTTTTATTGCCGCCTCTCATCATAAAGGGATAAATAAAAGTTCTGTGAGCATAATGTATGGTCCACATAGAAACAAACACTATAGCCACAGGACTGGTCTGTCTGTTGCTGGTAATAAACATAAAGATCATTATAAAAAAAGCAGGGAATTCCATTATCAACCAGCCAAGCTTGGCACGGATTGCAGGTCCCCAGCCTTTCCTGGAATGCCGGCCATAGGGAGCAGTTACCAAAAATAATGAAGCTATGACCACAGCTGTAAATGTAAAAATGCTTATTAATAATATTCTGTAAATAAATTGGCCCATCATTAAAAGTAGGAATATATTTAAAAGAAATAACTTAAAATTATATACGCTAAATATTTGAATTAGTTTCAGTATATAGTTTTAAAAAATGATTGCAATTTGCCGCGCTTATATAGTATCATCAATTAGAGATTTAATAGTGTTCTTTTAAAAAAGTTGATATAAAGTAAAACATATATTGTGTTTCAGGGAATCCAGTTTAAATCTGGAGCGGTCCCGCCACTGTGATAGGGTGTGTGCTCTTCACTAAAGCCACTGGCAGTAATGCCGGGAAGGCGAAGAGTAAAGTCCCTTAAGCCAGGAAACCTGCATATACTTTGATTTTCTCTCTTCGGCAGAAAGAGGGTGATTTTTAATTTTATTAGAGAAAACTCCCGGCTGAAGAGTACGGGAGTTTTTATTTATTATAACAAGGTCAAAGGAGGAAAAATGGCAAAAAAATTTATGCGAGCTGTAAGTATGATCCTAATTCCACTGCTTCTGGTGACCATGGCATTGTTTGTGGGGTGCAAAGGTCAGATTGAAGTTTTGGGAGTGGAAAAATCTATTGGAGTAATGGATGGCGAGGGTAATACCATAGAGCTTTCTGGGCCAGCAGAAAAAATAGTGGTCCTTGCCCCCAGCGTTCTGGAAATAATGGATGCCCTGAGTGCTATGAACCTGGTAGTAGAAGTGGATAACTGGAGTGTAGGTGCATCTGATCCGCTGGCAGAAGGATTTGAGGGTGCAGGAGATGCATTTGGACCGAATATTGAGATGATAATAGATATCGATCCTGATATTTTGATAACCACGACCGGTGGACCTGAAGAAGATTACCAGAAACTAAAAGATCTTGGAATAGAAGTTTACAGAGCTATTAGTATTAATGGGATCGAAGGCGTTTATGATGAAATAGCAAATATCGGAGAGGTAGTGGGGCTTGAAAGTAAGGCGGAAGAACTTATAAGTGAGCTCAGAGAAGGAGTGGGCGAGATCTACAATAAGGTCAAGGATTTAAGTGATAATCAGAAGCCAAGAGTCTTTTATGAGGTATGGAATGATCCCTTGATGAGTGTGGGAGCAGATACTTTCATAAATGATATTATTGAAAAGTCGGGCGGAGTAAATATAGTAGCGGAAGACGATATAACCGGCTGGCCTGAATACAGTGTTGAAACATTAATAGATAAAAATCCTGATGTAATAATTGCACCCTTAAGTCTGGCAGCGGATCCTTCAATAATAACCGAAGAAAGCAAGTTTTCGAGTATTAAGGCGGTCACCGATGGCAGAGTGTATGTTGTCCCCGATAATCCGGTCAGCCGTCCCAATCATAATGTGATTAAGGCGCTTGAGATGTTTTCAAAGGCCATACATCCTGAGATTTTCGGAGAGTTTGAGATAGTAGAATAAAATAAAACAATAGAACAAGAAATTTAGTATACTTACTGTTAAGTCATATAAAAGTTTTTGGTATGATTTTTATTTTTATTTTTCCAAAGTGCTTATGGAAAGAAGAGCAAGGACTTTAAAATATATTTTAGTACTCCTGTTGATATTGATACTTTCAATAGTAGCTGCAGCTTCAATAGGCGCTGCTAAGATCAGCCTTAAGGATACCGGCCTGATACTGGTAAGTCTTATACCCGGCCTGAATCGTTTTATAGATGTTTCGCGGCTTGACTCCCAGGATATAGTTATAATTTCACAGATAAGACTGCCCAGAATCCTGCTTGCCATATTTGTGGGTATAGCCCTTGCCAGCGCAGGGGTTATCTTTCAGGGCCTGTTTAGAAATCCTATGGCAGATCCTTTTGTGATAGGCGTTTCATCGGGAGCTGCTTTAGGTGCAACCATAGGGCTGGTTTTTATCAGTGGTGCAGGGCTGTTGGGTATTTCTACTACCGCTGTTTTTGCCCTGATAGGGGCTCTGACGACCACATTTTTAGTCTACAGTATCGCAAGGACAAGAGGAAAAGTATCAGTTATAACACTGCTTCTGGCTGGTATTGCCCTCAGTGCCATGTTAGGTTCAATAACCTATTTTATAATGATTTTTAAAGTGAGCGATATGGCAAAAGTAGTGTTCTGGGTTATGGGTGGTCTTACTTCTGCTTCCTGGAGCAGCTTTTTTATTGTAGCTCCGCTGATCACTGTACTTGTGATTATTTCCGGGTTTTTTATGATGGATCTAAATGTAATATCTCTGGGAGATGAAAGAGCAACCCAGCTTGGAGTACAAACGGATAAAATAAAGAAGACCATGCTGGTCATGGCATCATTTACAGCTGCAGTGGCTGTGTCGGTGAGCGGAATAATTGGATTTGTGGGACTTATAACCCCTCACATTCTAAGACTGATTGTAGGACCTGACCATAAGATATTATATCCGACTTCGGCACTTGCAGGGGGGATAGTACTGCTCTTATCAGATACTATTGCAAGAACTATACTTATGCCCAGAGAAATCCCTGTGGGTATTATCACTTCTATTATAGGAGTTCCGTTTTTCCTTTATCTCCTGGTAAAGTCAAAAAGGCAGATTTTTAAAGTTTGACCGGGGTATATGAGATGGCAGAGAAGAGTAATATAATCTCAGTTAAAAATTTAAGTTTTTCTTATAACAGAAAAGAAGCCCTGCATGACTTAAATTTTAATATAGCTGGAGGGGATTTCATATCCATACTGGGCCCCAATGGATCCGGGAAAAGCACTCTGGTAAATCTTATAAGCAAAGTGTTAAAAGATTACAAGGGTAAAATCGAGATCAAAGGAACAGATATCAGAAAGTTGAATTCATATGATGTGGCGAAAATGGTAGCTGTCGTACCCCAGGATAACAACCCGGGCTTCAACTTTACCGTGTACGAAATGATTATGATGGGGAGATATCCTTATGTTTCAAGATTGGGCACAGAAAAAAAAGAAGATTTCGATATGGTAAGAGCTGTTATGGAAAGAACTGAAACATATTCATTTGCAAACAGAAAGTATTCTGAACTATCAGGCGGTGAAAAACAGAGAGTGATCATAGCCCAGGCCTTAGCCCAGAACAGCCCTATACTGCTTCTGGATGAACCGACCTCTCATCTTGATATAAATTTTCAGATAGAGTTTATGAATCTTTTTTTAAGTTTGAATAAACAAGGAAACAGAACTGTAGTCGGGATCTTTCACGATATAAATCTTGCCATACAGAGCAGTAGAAAAATAATGCTTCTAAAGGAAGGCAAGATTTATAATTTTGGAAGCACAGAGGAAATAATAAGCAGGGAAAACATCAGCAGTGTGTTTGGAAGTGATGTATTTGTGGGCAAGAATCCTGTGACCAAGAAACTGTATGTAAGTCCCGTATTCAGCCCTGCTGCCAGCGGGAAAGTTTACGGAAGAGAAATTAAAAAGCAGCTGAGCATTCATGTCATTGGCGGAGGAGGGGCAGCATCACCGGTTATCAACCTGCTATGCGGCAGCGGTTATAAGGTATCCTGCGGGGTGGTAAATACTCTGGATACCGATTATAACACAGCCCAAATGCTTGGAATACCTTATGTCTCCGAAGCCCCCTTTTCTCCTATAAGTAAGGAATCACAGAATAAAAACATTGAATTTATCAGATCCAGTGAGGTGGTTATCCTGCCGGGAGTGGAGTTTGGAAACGGCAATTTTTTAAATCTCCTTTCAGTAAAGGAAGCTTTAAAGCTAAATAAAAAGGTAATAATAATAGATGAAAAGAGTATAAGAAGGAGAGATCATACAGGAGGAAAGGCTGAAAAGCTTTACAGCAGTCTGCTGAAAGGAAGTGCAGTTGTAATTAAAAAATATGATCATATATTGAGTTATTTATAATGTTAATATGATAGACGGATCTGTAATAATTTTATAAAAACCCGGGCTATGGGTTATAATAAACTTTGGTTAAAACAAGAATCGTTTTTGATATGGACTACAGGAAAAAAAATTTCAGGGAAAGTTCAGTACTAATAAATACAGGCAATGGAAAGGGCAAGACTACTGCTGCGCTGGGACTGGCGTTGAGAGCTGCGGGCCATGATATGAAAGTATTGATACTGCAGTTTATCAAAAGCGGCCGCGTGACCGGTGAAGCAAAGGCTATTACAGAAATGTTAAGACCGCTTGTCGATATTGAGCAGCTGGGGAAAGGATTTATAAGATTTAAGAACGGTAAACCGGATCCCACAGGTGAACAGATAAAAAATGCCAGAGATTCCTTTAAATATGCCAGCGATAAGATTGAAAGCAACAAATATGACTTGATTGTTCTGGATGAAATAAATAATCTGGTTGATTATGGTATGTTAAAAGTGGAAGAAGTAGCAGAAATAATTAAAAACAGACCAAAAGGAATCTGCCTGGTGCTTACCGGCAGGAATGCTTCTCCCGAGCTTATAGATATTGCTGATACGGTGACTGAGATGAAGGAAATAAAGCACGTTTTCAGAAAGGGCATTAAAGCAAGGAAGGGTATTGAATACTGAGTGGTCAGTCATAATTGATTATCAGAAAGCTTATAATTATAAAGATTATTTTAATCAAGAAGGGAAATCATTGATATGGAATGCAACAAGGAGAGAAATTTAGAGCATTGTAACTGCACTTATGAGCCCTGTTCAAGGAAGGGCATATGCTGTGAATGTATAGCTTACCACAGAAAACTAGGTGAGCTCCCGGCCTGTTATTTTGAACAGGATGCGGAAAAGACATATGACAGGTCTATTGAATACTTTGTAAAATTAAACAGCTAAAATAAAGCTGAATGGCAATACATCTAAATAAATCAAAATTTATGACCAAAATAGGCGTTATGTACTATTTATGGAGGTATGCGGGCAGCAGGGTAGCAGTCTCATATCTTGGGGTTGGAAAGGAAAATTTCCTGCGTTACATAAGAAAGATTGAAAATAAAAGTATAAATCAGGATAAGTTTTTATTAACTGATAAAAAATCAGCAGATATTGAAAAAAAGATTTTAGAATATCTGGATGGGAAGATAAAAAGCCTGGATTTAAAAATAGAATTTTTAAGCGGTACAGAGTTTCAGAAAAGAGTATGGAAGAGTGCTGCTGCTGTACCATACGGAAAGACAGTAAGTTATAAGGAGCTGGCAGATATTTCTGGCTACAGTAAGGCCTGGAGGGCAGTGGGCTCGGCATTAAAAAATAATCCCATAATACTGGTAGTACCCTGCCACAGAGTCATAAACCAGAATGGTAAAATAAGTGATTTTATATCTGGGAAGAAGACAAAAAAAATTTTATTAGATTTAGAGAATTAAAATTTATTTTGCGTATGGCTACGCTTCTATTTAAAAGGAAAACTGCGGCTGAAAATTTATTGAGTAGCGCTTAGATAAATATTTTTTTTATGTTACAATCTAAGAGTATTATCAACATTTGATTTTTACCAGGAAAAGTTTAAAACATGAGCTTCTCTAAAAATTTAAGTGTGGTTATTCTTGCTGCTGGTAAAAGCAAAAGAATGAAGTCAGAGATTCCAAAAGTTCTTTACCCAATATCCGGTAAACCTATGCTCTACTATGTACTGTCTTTGGCTGGCAAATTAAATCCTAAAAATATATTTGCGGTTATTGGTCACAAAGGAAAGCTGGTCAGCGATTATATAAAGAATGACTTCCCGGAAGTAAAAACCATTTTTCAGGAAGATCAGCTGGGTACTGCGCATGCTGTTTCTATGTTAAAAAAACAAAAAGAACATTTAGGTAATAATATTTTAATACTTCCCGGCGACTGTCCATTGATTAAAATAGGTACTTTAAAGAAATTAATTGAGAAGAAAATTGCTTCAGGGAACCCGGCCTGCATCATAACCGCACTGGTACCAGATCCGGAAGGGTATGGCAGAATTATAAAAGACAAAATGGGAAATATCATAAGAATTGTTGAGGAAACTGATGCCAGCCTTGAGGAGAAAAAAATAAATGAGATCAATTCTTCGATTTATTGTTTTGACTGTAAATCCCTATTTGAAAATATTGGAAAAATCAACAGGCGTAATGTTCAAGGTGAATATTATCTAACTGATATTATTGAAGTTTTAATAAAAAATGGTAAGGACGTGAGCTGCATGGAAGTTGGAGACTACAGGGAAGTCATAGGTATAAATGACAGGGCCCAGCTGAATAAAGTAAAAAACATTATGCAGGATAAAATAGGTAAGGATTTATTGAAAGATGGAGCTGTAAGATAATAAAATAAAAATAAAAAAAATATAAAGGAGTAAATTATTTATGGCGGGGGGTATAAAAGAAAATTTAGTTAACAGGAGGTTGATGCTTTTTTCGGGTTCCTCTTCTATTGAACTTACAGGTATGATCGCAAAAGAACTGGGGATAGATGCTGGAAGGGTTACCAGGAATAAATTCAGCAATGGTGAAATATATGTAAAGTTTGATGAGAGCGTCAGGGGTGCAGAGGTATTTATAGTGCAGACATGCTGTGAGCCAATAAATGATAATATAATGGAATTGCTCATAATGATAGATGCACTTAAGAGAGCTTCCGCAATGATGATAAATGCTGTAATTCCTCATTATGGTTATGCACGTCAGGATAAAAAGGCGGAAGGAAGGGAACCAATAACTGCAAAACTATTTGCAGACCTGCTTTCTATAGCAGGAATGGACAGAGCCATACTTGTTGATCTGCATGCTGCAACAATACAGGGATTCTTTGATGTACCCGTAGATCATATCACTGCTATACCTATAATAGCCAAGTATTTTAAAGATAAAAATATAAAAAACGGTGTGGTAGTAAGTCCAGATGTAGGAGGGGTAAAAAGGGCAAGCATATTTGCCAAAAGACTGCATTTTCCTCTTGCTATATTACATAAAAGAAGGCCTACTCCAGGCAAAGCGGAAATGGAGCACATAGTTGGAGATGTGGAAGGAAAAGAAGCCATAATCTTCGATGATATAATAGACACTGGAGGTACACTGCTTAAAGCTGTTGATATGCTGCTAAGGCATAAAGCAAAGAAGGTCTATGTCGGCGCAACACATCCTATTTTTTCCGGTGATGCAGTAGAAAGGTTAGAAAACTCTGCAATTGAAAAGCTTGTGGTGATGGATACTATTCCCCTTAAAGACAAAGTCAGTTCAAATAAAATAAAAGTATTATCCATTGCCTCTCTGCTTGCAAAAACAATAAAAAAAGTTTATCATTGCAAATCGGTAAGCGAGTTATTTAAGGGTGAAAATTTAGTTTAAATTCAAAAAGAAACTAGGCAGGTGCAGATATAAATGGAAAACATAGGTTTAGCAGTTGAAAAAAGAAATGAAAGTGAAGTGAAAAGCAAGGCTTCTAAGAGGTTGAGGGTCGGCAACTATATACCTGCTGTTGTATATGGGTTAAATAAAGAACCGGTTAGTATTAAGGTAAAGGAAAAAGAGTTTAAAAGCCTGCTTAAGGGGAAAAGTATATTCAGCATGATTTTTAATATGCAGATAGATGGTACAAAAAAGAATTCTAAAGAAACTGTTCTAATAAAAGAATCCCAAAGGGATCCTATAACAAGAGAATTCATCCACCTGGATTTTTTAAGGATAAAAATGGAGAGTGAAATAGAGACCAGTGTACCTATTCATATTATCAATGAAGAAATAGCAGTAGGAGTTAAAGAGGGCGGCGGTGTCCTACAGCATGGTTTAAGAGAACTTCATATCTCCTGTCTTCCCAAAGATATTCCGGAATACATCGAGTACGATATTAAAGATTTGGATATGGGTATAACAGTCAGGGTTTCCGATATTGATATTTCCAATGAAATCAAAATATTAAACGAACCTGAAGAAGTAGTTGTTTCAATAATACACCCGACTCAGCTTAAGGAAGAAGAATTAGTGGCTGAAGAAGAAGCTGAAGAAGAAGAAATTATTGAGCCTGAAGTGATTGGTAAGGAGAAAGAGGAACCTGAAGGGGAAGGGAGAGAACAACCGAAGGGAGAAGAGTACAAGAAGGAAAAAGGTTCCAAGGAAAAACAATAATCATGGTTTTAATTGTCGGTCTCGGCAATCCTGGAAAAAGTTATAAATTTACAAGACATAATATAGGATTCAGAATTGCTGATAAAGCAATAGACAGTCTTGAGAAAAAGAAAATTTACCGCAAATTTAACTCTTCGGTAACAGAATCTTCTTATAACAGGAAAAAAATAATAATTTTAAAACCCCAGACTTTTATGAATAATTCAGGTACTGCTGTCGATTTGTGCGGTAGGTTCTTTGGAGAGAAGATAGGTTCAATACTTGTGATTCATGATGATATTGATATTGATTTTGGAGAAGTCAAGATGAAATCGGGCGGAAGCACCGGCGGGCATAAAGGGCTTGAATCAATAGCAGAAAAGCTGGGAATGTATGATTTCGACCGGCTCCGTTTTGGTTTGGGGAGACCCCCGGGAAGTCAGGACCCGTCTGACTATGTGCTTAATGAATTTAGGAAAAGAGAAAGGGAAGAAGTTGAGATCGGCATAATTAAATCACTGGATATGATTAAAGATTACCTTAAAGAAGGTATTGAATATACCATGAACAAATACAACTGAAAGTATCTTAATTTAAATCGTTTATTTTTATTCCTGATAAAGTCTTCTTATTATTCTTATATTTTTAATTGTTTTTTATATAATTATTCCGTGCAGAAATTATTGATTTATGGGAGTCTGGCATGTTTTTAGAAAATTTTATAAGTGAAAAACAGTGGCGGCATTTTATAGAGCTTTATAAAAAGAAAAAGACAGGGTATGAAAGAGGAGGCGGCAGGAGCACCGATACTCTGATTGCAGATGAGGATGTCTGGCCATTTATAATAAGTGCTTTCCTGAATGAATTCAAAATCCCTGTTCTGGTGGTCACATCCACGCTGGAAAGAGCATGTGAGCTTGAAAATGAAATAAACTGCATTGTTCCCAGGGTCAAGATTTTAAGTTTTGCAAGTCTGGGTAACGGCATTTTTTATAAAAATAAGATCACTGCTGCAGAGAATCTTGTCAAGAGACTGAGGACCATCAAAAATTTAGTTAACGGCAGCAGATCAAGCACTATTTTTTTTATAATTGCTCCCAGCAATTCTTTGATGAATCTAATGCCGTCTTCAGAGGTAAATAAACTGAAAAGCATGACCATAGAAGCTGAAAGTGAGTATGAAAGGGATAAACTTATAAACTGGTTTATCAAAAGCGGTTATGAAAGGGTAAGCCAGGTCTACGATAGGGGTGAATTCAGTATAAGAGGTGAAGTAATTGATATTTTTGACACAACAGGTGAAAATCCGGTAAGAATTGATTTTTTTGGAGACAAAGCAGAAAAGATATTTTTTTATAATGTTTCTAGTCAAAAGCTTACAAAGAAAGTAAAAAAAATCTCTATATTCCCAAATATAAATCCCTGGGAAATAAAACAGACAGACAGCATAAAATCACCTGAAAAAATGGTCTCACTTATCGATCTTTTGAAGAAGAATATAGAGCGGTTTGCGGTCATATTATGCGATCCGTTAGAGATTTATTTAAAAATAAAAAGCGATATAGATATTCTAAACAGGGTATTTGACAGGGATAAAGATATACTTGTAACAGAAAATAGGAAGGTCATCAGATCATATCTAGTGGAAGAGGACTTTCTTGAAAGCGAGGATTTTTACCTTAGATTAAATGTGGCTTCTACAAAGCAGGGAGCCGACGATAAAAGTGAATATAATCTTAACCGTATAAACAGGCAGAAAAAAAGTTTTGGGAACTCTGCTTTTTTTATAGACAATATCGTAAAAGATATAAAAAGCAGCAGAAAGGTTATCATCTCTGTAAAAAGAAATGAGAGAAGAAAAAAAGTAAAAGAGTTATTATTAAATAATTCATTATCCTGCAGCTGTTTAAAATCAGGATCTGAAGTTAAATATGATTTGCTTAAACCAGGTATTATTAATATTTCAGACAGCAGGTTGTACAGAGGTTATGAGTCCAGAAATTTCTCATTGTATGGAGAATTAGATATTTATGAGCAGATGCTGTATGAAGTATTTGAGGAAAGGATTTCGGCAGGAGAAGATTTTAAAGATTTTAAATCCGGAGAGTACGTAGTCCATAAAAATCACGGCATAGGAAAGTATATTGATATCGTCTCAAAACAAACCGGTGGGCATAAGAGGGAATATTTTTTAGTAGCATATGCAAATAATGATAAGCTGTATGTTCCGACCTGGCAGGCTGACAGGATCAGCAGATATATTGGAGCTAAAGAACCTGTAATAACTACGCTTGATTCCAGACAGTGGAATAATCTTAAAAATAGGGTCAGAAAATCAGTCCGGGAGCTTGCCATTGACCTTGCAAAATTATATGCAGAAAGGGAATCTACCAGCGGCTATCCATTTCCTGAAGACAGCCCCTGGCAAAAAGAGATAGAAGATCTATTTCCATTTAAAGAGACTCCTGATCAGATAAAGGCTATAGAACAGGTAAAAAACGCCATGCGTAAACCCAAGCCGATGGATATACTGCTGATCGGAGATGTTGGATTTGGGAAAACCGAAGTAGCTGTAAGAGCAGCTTTTAAAGCCATAGAGGATGGAAAACAGGTTATGATGCTGGTTCCCACTACAATTCTTGCTGACCAGCATTACCAGACCTTCAGCCAGCGTTACAGCGACTATCCTGTTATCATGGAAGTCTTAAGCCGATTCAGGACCAGAAAAAAGCAGAAGGAAATAATTGATGATTTTAATAATGGAAAGATAGATATGATAGTAGGAACACACCGTATTCTGCAGAAGGATATAAAACCCAGGGACCTCGGCCTTATAATTGTTGATGAAGAACAGAGATTTGGAGTCAATAGTAAGGAGAAGATAAAGTTGTTAAAAACTAAGGCTGATGTGCTGACTCTTAGTGCCACCCCAATTCCCAGGACGCTGTACATGTCTCTTGCAGGAGTAAGAGATATGTCGTTAATCGAGACGTATCCTGAGGGAAGAAACCCCATAGAGACTTTTGTAGGAGAAACAGATTATACAGTCATAAAAAGAGCAGTAGAGAGAGAAATAAGCAGAGGCGGTCAGGTTTATTATGTATATAACAGAATAATGGGCATAGAGAACAAAAAAAATCAGCTGCTGCAGTTGATACCGGAAGCAAGGATTGCCCTGACCCACGGCCGTATGGAAGGAAGAAGGATTGAAAAAATAATGAGTGATTTTATAGCTAAAAAATATGATATACTTCTTACCACTTCAATTATAGAATCCGGGATGGATATTGCCAATGTCAATACATTGATTGTGGAGAATTCGCATTTATTTGGTCTGTCCCAGCTTTATCAATTAAGGGGCAGGGTGGGAAGGTCTTCTGAGAGAGCTTATTCTTATTTCTTCTACTCCCATAAGAAAAATATAAGTCTTACTGCTTTTCAAAGGCTTAAAACCCTGACTGAATATACCGACCTCGGCTCGGGTTATAACGTTGCGATGAGAGACCTTGAAATAAGAGGAGCGGGAGAAATACTGGGTCCGAGACAGCACGGTCACATTAACAGTGTCGGTTTTGATATGTACTGCCAGATAATCAATGAGGAGATTGAGAAACTCAAGGGTAACAAAATAGAAGAGGATATAAACGTTCAGATAGATTTACCTGTAAGCGCCTACATTCCAAGAAATTATATTGAAAGTGAAAGAGACAGGATAAAAATCTATAAAGTGCTGGGGAATGCCGAAAGCCTTGAAGACATAGAAGGGATCAGAGAAAAAATGATTTCAAGATATAAAAAAGCACCGGTGGTAATGGAAAATCTTATAAACATAGCAAAAATCAAGTATTTGCTTAAGAAGGCGAAAATAGAAAAGCTCATTTTCTCCGACAGGAAAGGAATTATTTTAAAAAAGGTGGTCATAGATGAGAAGAAAGCAGGAGAAATAAATAGAAAGAATAAAAACCTGTTTTATGAGCCGGTGCCGAAACAAATTGTAATAAAAAAAGTCCAAAGAGATATTGATTTGGATTTAGTGTTAAGCAATCTAAATGATATAATATGCCTAATATAAAATTTGATTGAAAGAAAGAAGGTAGGGATTGAAAAAAAGTGTTGTTTTTATATTAATACTTATAATCTCTGTTTCTATCCTTTTATATACCGGCTGCAGTAAAACACTGGCCCGGGTGGATGGGATAGAAATAAAACAAAAAGAAGTAGATATCTATATGAATTTTGTAAATAACCAGGGCCAGGGTGGAGAGTTAGCTGAAAGTGAAGAGGAATTGAAGACTCTGGAAGGAAATATAATCGATTCACTTATCGTTATAAAACTTCTTGAGAAGTACGCAGAAGAAGATAATATTACTGTAAGCAGTCAGGAAGTCGATGAACAGGTGGAATCGTTAATCAGTACTTATGATTCGGAAAAAGATTTTGAGAGTGCTTTAAAAAGTATGGGTATAGACAGAGGATTCTTAGAAGATTACTTAAAAAGCCAGATAATCGGCAATAGAATATATGAGAAAGTGACTGCAGACGTAGAAGTGACAGACCAGGAAGTAAAACAGTATTATGATGATAACAAAGAAAAATTCCTGGTCCCGGCCCAGGTCAAAGCAAGCCATATTTTGGCGTTGTTTCCCTGGATTGAAGACGGTTCTGAAGAGACTGAAGAGGGAAGAGATGAGGCCCTGGATAAAATAAAAATGATAGAAGATAAATTAGAAAATGGGGAAGATTTTGAAGAGCTTGCGCGTCAATATTCAGAGGACCAGTCGACTGCTGAAAATGGAGGGGATCTTGGCTACGTAAGCGAAGGACAGATGGTCGAAGAATTTGACAAGGCATTATTTTCACTGGACGAGGGAGAGACAAGCAAAATTGTTGAGACTGTATATGGATTTCATATTATAAAAGCTTTCGACCGTAAGGAAGAATATTACCAGGATTTTGAAGAAATTGAAGAGGATTTAAAAACATACATGTTGGATTCATATAAATCGGAAGAATGGACAAATTTTGTTTATTTATTGATAGAGAAAGTAAATATTGAATACTTTACAGATGTAGTGGGTACTCTTGATTATAACCAAGAGGAAGAAGAAGAATGAAGTCAGGTCTAAGCAGCAGTGATTTGGAAAATATAGATAAAATCAGCGACAGCAGCAAGCTATTTGCTATTTTAGTAAATATAATAAAAAAGCTCAGATCACCTGACGGGTGTATGTGGGACAGGGAACAAAACCACAAAACTATCAAGAAAAATCTTATTGAAGAGACATATGAGGCTGTTGAGAGTATTGAAAATGATGATTACAAAGGGCTTAGGGAAGAATTAGGAGACCTGCTTCTGCAAATAATCTTTCACAGCCAGATAGCATCTGAAGATAAAAGGTTTGATATAAGCAGTGTACTTAAAGGTATTATAAAAAAACTTGTAAGAAGGCATCCCCATGTATTCAATGGATTGAAATTGACCAGCAGTGAAGAGATACTGCAAAACTGGGAAGATATAAAGAAAAGGGAAAGAAAAGAGAAACTTAAAAAAAACGGTTCAATTTTCAGTGGTATTCCAAGATCTTTACCCTCTCTCCATTATGCTTTCGAGATCCAGAACAGGGCTTCAAGACTTGGTTTTGACTGGGAGGCCGCAGATGATATATTTGATAAAATGGAAGAAGAGCTGATTGAACTGAAAAGAGAAGTAAAAAAGAATAGAAAAAAGACAATCTCCAGTGAAATCGGAGATGTTCTTTTTACAGCAGTAAATTTCAGCAGACACCTGAATATAGATTGCGAGGAGAGCTTATACAATACCAGTAAAAAATTTATAAAAAGATTTGATTTTATGGAGAGGTACGCTGATAAAAATAACCTGGATTTTAAAAGTCTGCCTCTGAAGGAGAAGGATAAATTATGGGAAATAGCAAAAAAAGAGATACCTTTAAAAAGACCAAGATAATCTGCACCATAGGACCTGCCAGTAAAAAAGAAGATACTTTGAAGGGGTTAATATCCAGAGGAATGGATATTGCCCGAATAAATACCTCTCACAGTGATGAGCAGGAGGTCATTGAAATAGTCAAGAAGATAAGAAAAATATCCGGTAAACTTAAGAAAAATACTGCAATAATTTTGGATCTGCAGGGTCCTAAAATAAGAGTGGGCAATCTAAAAAACAAGATAAATCTGGGAAGAAAACAAAAAATCATTTTTACCACAGCAGATAAATATAATTCAGACTATTCTAATATAAATCATATAATCAAGGTCACTTATAAAAAATTCATAGAAGACATCAATAAGGGAAGCCGTATTTTTATTGACGACGGCCTTATTGAATGCAAAGTACTGGAGGTCAATCCACCAGAAAAATTTGCCGTCTGTGAAGTGGTGACTGGTGGAATACTTGACTCTTATAAGGGAATAAACTTACCCGGTATAGAGATAAGTGATAATACTGTTACCAGAAAAGATTTGAAATTTTTAGACCTTGGCATAAAACTTGAGGTAGATTTTATAGCTCAATCTTTTATAAGAAGCGCAGATGATATAGAAAAGGTAAAAAAAATCCTAAGGAGTAAAAAAAGCAATGCTATGGTCATAGCAAAAATAGAAAAGCACAAAGCAGTTAAAAATTTCGATACGATTTTAGATTCAGCAGATGCTATTATGGTAGCAAGAGGTGATCTGGGAATCGAGATGAATGAAGAAGAGGTCCCCTATATTCAGAAGAACATCATAAAGAAGGCCAATATGGTAGGTAAGCCGGTAATAACTGCCACACAGATGTTGAATTCTATGATGAAGAGCCCAAGGCCTACGAGAGCAGAAGTTAGTGATGTGGCAAATGCGATTATAGATGGCTCTGATTCGGTTATGCTTTCCGGTGAGACTGCTGTTGGGAGATATCCGCTGGAGTCCTTGAAGATGATGGTCAAAATAATAAACAAAACCGAAGCATCACTTGATTACGATACTATTTTAAGAAATAATGTAATCCTTAGGAAGAAGTTAAAGATAAGCCATAATACCATTACAGAGGCTATAAGTTATGCTTCCTGTGAAATTGCCAATATACTAAACGTTAAAGCGATTATTTCCTCAACTGAATCAGGATATACAGCCAGGCAGGTTTCCAAAAATAGGCCTAAGAGTATGATAATAGGCGCCAGCCCCAACCAGTGGGTAGTACGTCAGCTGATGATGAGCTGGGGTGTTGTACCAACAAAGGTAAAATTCACTAAGAATATCGATATGATGATCGAGGAATCTATCGGAGTTTCAAAGAAACTTAAATATATAAATAAAGGTGATACGGTGGTTATTACTGCCGGGGTTATGGTCAATAAACCTGGAAGCACCAATCTTATAAACATAAAAGAAGTCGAATGATTTAAAACCTGAGGTAGTTATGTGGTTTACTCCTCTGTAAACCGCAGTTTTTTCAGCAGCCTGTTTTCTCCGATTAATGTCAAAACATCATCTTTCTGAAACTTATAATTGACATCTGGAGGGGATATTATTTCATTTTTACTGTTTTTTATACTTATTATAGTTACACCGTATTTACTACGTAAGTTTAAGTCAATCAAATTTTTACCTACTATAGTTTTTGGTGCAGGAATTTCAATGATACTTACATCAGCACTGACTTCCAGGAAATCTATGATATTGGTACTTACAAGGCTTCTTGCAACTCTTTCCCCCATATCTTTTTCGGGATATACTATGGTGTCTGCACCGACTTTTGAAAGCACCCGTCCCTGTGTCTTGGTCCCTGCTTTGGCAATTATCTTTTTTGCACCTTTTTCCTTAAGTAAAAGAGTGACCAGTATTGAGTTTTGTATATATTTCTCCCCAATACATACAATGACTGCTTCATAATCAGAGATGCCCATAGATTCCAGTATATCTGCATCAGTGGCATCACATTTTATTACATCTGCTATTTCTTCAGAGACTCTTTGAGTCCGTTCTTCAGACTGGTCTATTCCAACTACACTATGGCCGGACTCTGTCAGTGTAGTGGCTACACTTGCTCCGAATCTTCCCAGTCCTATGATTAAAAATTGTTTTTTCATAGTGTCTATCCGATGGTTATTGTTTCTTCAGGGTAAGCCATTTTATTAATTGTTCCTCTTATTGCAATAGCAACAGACAGAGTACTGATTCCAATTCTACCAATAAACATAGTCAGTATCAATATGATCTTGCTTCCTACAGAGAGTGATTGTGTTATCCCGGTACTTAAACCAACAGTACCGAATGCCGATATTACTTCAAACATCGCTTCTTTTAGGGTACACTGTTCAAATACCAGCACCCCTATTGTTGAAATTATAATTATGGCAGTTGCCGTTATCGTTATGGTCAAAGCTCTGTTTATTAATCTTGATGGAAGTCTTCTTTTCAATAATGTTACGCAGTTTCTTCCTCTGAGGTAGCTAAAGCCGCCCGCGGTCACTGTGATAAAAGTGGTTGTCTTTATACCGCCGCCGGTGCCTCCCGGGGATGCGCCGATAAACATGAAAAAGGCAAGAAAAAAGATAGTGGCCACATTTAAGCTGCTAGTTTTAATGGTATTAAAACCAGCTGTTCTGGAAGTGATTGACTGAAAAAAGCTGGATAGTATTTTAGTTGGAAGAGGCCTGCCTGCAATTGATTCTGGATTATTAAATTCAAGAAGAAAAAACATAACTGCACCGATCAATATCAAAGCGGCGGTGGTGATCAAAACTACCCTGGCATGAAGTGAAAAGCGCCTTACTATTCTGTAAGTGATTATTTCTGAGATTACAGGAAATCCCAGACCTCCCAGCACAATTAAAACCATAAATACCAAATTCAGGGGAATATCCGAACTAAAGTTCTGCAGGCTGTCTGAATAAAGAGAGAAACCCGCATTACAGAAAGCACTGACAGCGTGAAATAAGCTATAGGCCATTGATGTCATGACTGTATAGTGATGCTTAAAGTAAAAAATGGCGGTCATAATTAAAAATGCAATAAATTCTATGGTAAATGTAGTACCTGCTATTACCATAAAAAATTTTGCTGCGCTGAAAGGCTGTTTTGAGCCGAAGCTGGTATTGATATAGAATTTATCCCTGATATGAATTTTTCTTCCCAAGATCAATCCAAAAATGGAACCGATGGTCATGATTCCCAGTCCGCCTATCTGTATGAGTATGAGTATTACGATTTTACCCAATTGCGTAAAATATGTAGGTGTATCCTGGACTATAAGTCCTGTGACACAGATGGCAGAGGTGGAAGTAAAAGCAGCATCTATATAACTTATCTTTCCGCTCTGGGTCATCTGGGGGATCATCAGGATCACTGAGCCGAGTATTATTGCTACAAGAAATCCGAGCAGTACCTGTTTAGCGATTTTGTTTTGTGTTTTGGAAGAAAATAAGGGAATTTCTTTCATTGTTTCTTAGAATTCAATTATTGAATAAAATCAAACATATAGGTTGATATTTTAATAAAATTGACAACTAAAAACAACAATTTTATTTTTACATGATTAATTTATATAATATTGCCGGAATTTAACAGATATTGGATTATTGTATTATATGTTTTATACTTATATGAATATTTAGATAAATTTTAATTATAGCAGTCGGAATTATAGCAGTAATAATATAGTAAATTAGTAAATAATATAAACATAGTAATAAGATTGATATGGATGATGATATAAAAATTGTCAGTAGGCTGTCCAGAAAAGCTAAAATTAATATTATTGTCACAATCGTCCTACTTTTTATTTTAATCACTATTCTTGCTTCCATAAATCAAATCAAGAGTATTGTTGAAAAAAGGGAAAAGATAATAGAGCTTGAAGAAGAATTAAATTGGCACAGGAATGAAAATATTGAACTTCTTGCACTGGTAAAGAGTCTGTATGGAGAGGAAGCCATAAAGCTTGAAGCAAGGGAACAGTTTAATATGACTAGCGGTGATGAGACAAATATGACTGTAGTTATGGAAGAAAGTGAAAATAGGCAGGATTTTGAAGATAGCAGTTATTCAATGTCCGATCAGCATGTTTATTCAAATTCTGATTTGTGGGAGAATATAAAAATTTTCTATGACCAGGAAATTAAAAGAAATTGATCAGGGATTAATAAGGCATACAGATAATTTTAAATGAAATTAGCTTCTATTGATATTGGAACTAACTCCACAAGACTGTTGATAGCCGATTACCCAAAAAATAAATTCATCCCTTTGGAAAGAAAAATGAAGATCACCCGTCTTGGCAAAGGTCTGGAACAAAAAGGTATTATCCTTGACGATTCTGCTGAAAGGACTCTTGATACCGTCCTTGATTACAGCGGTTTGATCAAAAGCCATAATGTAGAAAGATACAGAGCTGTTGGGACCAGTGCCTTAAGAAAAGCATCGAATAGTGATTGGTTTATTTCCTATATATACAATAATTCGGGGATCAAAATTGACATAATAAGCGGAGAGGAAGAAGCCGGTTTAAGTTTTTGCGGTGCTGTAAGGGAAATGGATTTAAAGTCCTCTTTTTTTAAAAAAAAGCAATCCGGCAGTGTTTTAGTTGTAGATATCGGCGGAGGCAGCAGTGAGTTTATACTGGGTGATGACAGCTGTAATTTGAAGCTTATTGAAAGTATAGATATAGGATGCGTCAGTTTAACTGAAAAGTTTATCGGTGTGGCTATACCGGATAAGGATAGTCTGGACCGCATGCATAGTTATATTGAAGATAATCTGAAAAAAGTTATTGAAAAAATAAACTCCTTTAAACCAATATTTATAGTAGGAGTAGCAGGTACCATAACAGCTCTTGCAGCTATCGACCTTGGGTTAAAAAAATATGACAGCGACAGAATACACCGGCATATATTAAATCTTAAAGGGGTAGAGGAGATCTATAAAAAATTATGCAGTCTGAGCCTGAAAAGCAGAAAAGAGGTGATAGGGCTTGATCCAAAAAGGGCAGATATCATAATCGGAGGTACTGCAATTCTGCTTACAATCTTAGAGCTGATAAAAAACAGATATATAATGGCAAGCGAGAAGGATATACTGGACGGAATTATTTACAGCCTTATTGATTTTTGATAATATTAACCAGCAAATCAGTCGAATGCCCGAGTGGCGGAATTGGTAGACGCAACGGACTTAAAATCCGTTGAGGTTATGCCTCGTGCCAGTTCGATTCTGGCCTCGGGCACCATCTTTATATATGGTTCGAATCCTACCTCCCCAACCTCACAAATATATATTTCCCATATACATAAAAAATATATATTATTAAATAAAGTTTTAAATTAACTTTATTATTAATGAGATTAAGGAGTTAAAAACAATATGTTTACAAAAAGAATGTGGGTATGTCTTGTTTCAGGGGCTATCCTGGGTGTAATTTGTATTGTGGGAGCTCTGATAAGATCAGGTTTTGAGAGTGATGCATATTTTTTATTTTCTTTATGGTACAACCGATTGCTTATGGGTCTGGTGATTGGATCAGCCTGGAAAAATCTTAGTTTGCTAAAAACAATTGGCAGAGGTGCACTATTTGGCTTAATAGTCTCTTTTGCCTTTTATAGTTCTACAGGTTTTGGAGATATTGTGAGTTTTTTGGCAGGTATTGTATACGGTATTATTATTGAATATGTTGCATTTAAATTTGGTGCAGTTAGAAGCAAATAATTATATAGTTGATTATTTAAATTTATTTTATATTTACCGGGAGTAAAAATTTATGGGAATCAGATTTGGCAGGAAACTTTACTCTGTCCGAGAATCTTACAGAATATATTTTAAAGGATTAAGAACAATAAAATATATGACCAGGACCAAAAAAAGCAAAGACTTAAGTCCTGAATTTATTGAGAGGATTATGATGGCGGTAACTGAAGTTAATGGTTGTTCAATTTGTTCTTATGCTCATACAAAAATGGCTCTTGAGATAGGTATGAGCAATGAAGAGATTCAGAATATACTCTCAGGGGTTATGGACGATATTCCACCTGATGAAATTGCAGGAGTAATGTTTGCGCAACATTATGCAGATAGCAGAGGGGAACCATCGAAGGAAGCATGGAAGCATGTAGTGGAGATTTATGGATCATCAAAAGCAAAGGGAATCCTTGGCACAATACGTATAATTATGGTTGGGAATATCTATGGGATACCGTGGAGCTCCTTTTTTAACCGTTTTATAGGAAAGCCCGATAAAAGAAGTAATCTTTTATATGAGATAAGTATGATTATCACCTGTATTTTATTTACCCCAATTGTAATTATTCATTCTTTGGTCTCTTATTTATTTCAAATGCCGGTTATAAATTTTAAAAAAGAATGATATATTTATTTTTATGTAGACGGATATTTTTGACTCGCCTCTATTCTACAAATTTTCTCAACCAATCTGTCAGGATCTTTTCATTTAATGAATTAATAGTGAGATATATTAAAATAAAGCCTATTAACTCAGTTCTAGTATAAAAATATCCTCATTTGAAGTCATTATTGCGGTTCTAACATTGCGTGAAATTTCTTCAATTCCTCCAAAACACAGTTCGACTTTGCACTACTCAGGGGCACCATCTTAATACAAATTTAAATATATTAATAAATAAAATATCAGATATTTTTCTTGTGGTTCGAATCCTCTCTCCACAGCTAAAATAATAAGTTAGAACAAAAAAAAAGAAACAACTTAAAAATCAAATATTAGATATTTTATATGGGTTTTTAATATTCAATTTCTATTATGGAAGAAAAAAGGCACCAATTATAAAAGGTATAAATGCAAAGAATGCAAATGCAGGATGGGCTCTTCTGGTCTTATTTTGACTGTCCCAATTAAATAGATAAATGGCTAGTCCAAATGACAATATTCCACCAAAAAACAAAATCAGAAGTGACCATATAGGATTATAGTCAATAGATTGATTATATGAGTAGAACTTGAATAAATTTATTGCATGAGTGCTTGGAAGAAGCATTCCGATTTTTCCTAAAAAAGTAGGTAGTAGTTGGGAAGGAACGAAATAACCACCTATTAGCATTGAAGGTATAAAAATCAGTTGAGACCACAGTATAGTTCCACGTGAACTAGAAGAAGCTATACCAATTAGTACTGCCAGTCCTGCACATGTAAAGGCAGTTAGCAAGAAAATTAATACAAAGGCTAGCCAGTTTTTTGGAAGTGGGGCCTTAAAGAATGCAAATGCAGTTGGTGTAATAATTATAGATACTACTATAATATGTATTATAGTAGTCAGTGGTGGGATAATTACTATGGAAGTTGCAGGTACTCCATTAATTTTATAACTTCTAAATATTCCAGCTTCACGTGATTTTACCAGGGGTTCCGGGATTCCAAGAAGGGTGCTTATTAGTATAGTAATTACTACCATAGCTGGAATTATTATGTCTATAAAATCTGGATTAATGTTTGCCATTAAAAAACCTATCATAATATAAAATCCCAAGGGAAATAGATAATTCATTAGTAGCAAATTTTTATCCCTGATTCCAGTTTTAAATTCAAATATAAAATGATTTTTAAAAGCTTTCATTTTTTAGTCTTTGTATTTGTAATTTCTAAAAAACGATCTTCTAAAGAAGGACGTTCTACTCTCAAATCAATGAGTTCATCTTTTTGTTTTGATATATATTCAATTAATGCTGAAACGGTTAGGCCAATATTAGTGCTATAGTAAATTGTGTATTCATCTATGGACTTAAACTGGGTAACCCCTGGAAATTTAATATTAAGCTTTGATAAGCTTGAGCCTTCTACTCTAACAGAAATTTTGGTCAAACCTGCTCCAGTTGCTGTTATCTCACGGGGAGTCCCGATAGTAACAATTTTGCCTTTTAGTAATATGGCAACACGGTTAGCTATTTTTTCTGCTTCGGCCATATCGTGAGTAGCAAATAAAATAGTTGTACCGTTTTCCTGTAGTTCTTTTATCATATTATGAAGCTCCACTCGTGATTGGACATCAAGGCCTGCAGTTGGTTCATCTAAAAATAAAATAGGTGGTTTATGAGCAATAGCGAGAGCAAGGGCCAATCGTCTTTGTAAGCCAGTGGATAATGTATGATATTGAACGCCCATTTTTTCTTTAAGACCTAAACGTTCCAATAAGTCATATCGAGAAGGCACATTATGATAAGCACTAAAGAAATTCATAGCTTCATTTACACACATGCTATCGGGCAATCCTGAAGTTTGAAGCTGGACACCTATGATATTTCGTAGATTGTTATAATTGTAGTTTGGACTTTTACCCAATAATTTAAAATTACCTCCATCTGGTTTTCTTAATCCTTCAAGACATTCAAAAGTGGTTGTTTTTCCAGCACCATTGGGTCCTAAAAGACCAAATATTTCCCCTTTTTCTACATTGAAGCTTATATCATCAACGGCTATTAAATCTCCATATACCTTTCTTAATTTATTTACTTCAACGACAATATCTTTCATTTTTTAGGGTATGCTTATCTTAAACTTTATTGATTATATTCAATTCAATGTTACTAAATTGTATTTAAAATTAAAAGATGAAGTAGAATTTCATTTTTTAGATTCAAGAAGTAAGGTTCTGCATTAGACAATAAAAAGAAAAAGTATTATAAAACTGCTTAATACATTACTTCAGGTATAAAAATATCCTCATTTAATCCAATAATCTTGGTCTGAACTTCGTCTATTATCCCCACCTAAAGTTAATTATAAAATTCATTAATTTTAATTATTTCCTTTATAATCTGGTTCGAAATTTCGCAACCCGGGGCAGCCAGTTTGAGGTATTGCAACTTTAATAGATGAATATGCTATAGCGTCCTCAAGCGAAGGATATCATTTAATAAAGATAAATTGAAATCTAATAATAATAGATCCTTATCGTGTTAAAATTGCTTTAAATTTAAAAAGAGACCCAGGATCAT
>Ga0315547_1000168_pt1 | contig 73039 bp, 58 predicted proteins | sample SalMarSW160240MG_2_FD_202542 | JGI IMG/M metagenome (GOLD analysis project Ga0315547, IMG submission 202542) | Salt marsh sediment microbial communities from the Plum Island Ecosystem LTER, Massachusetts, United States - Salt Marsh Sediment SW1601-240 ...
TTTCACCAGAGATATTGCCGTAAAGGTTAAACCGTGCATTGTATATTATACCAATTGTGATTAATCCTTGCGCCTAATATATTTGAGCCAGCTTGTGGATTCAATATTTATTGGCTCAGCAGCGCCATGAACTACATCAGATAACCCGGCAAAACGCTGAAATTAAGTACAATTGGTATTACCCCAACATATAAACGTGTATCAACACATATTAGCAGTTTCCGTTAGCAGAAACTGCTAATATCTAAAAATCATTCGATTGTATTATAGCAATTGTAATTAAAAGTTGCGCTTTGCATAAAGGCCGGCAAGCCATCCCCAAGCCTTCGACAAGCTCAGGCGGGGCGCTGCGCTTGAGGCTGCCATCCATCTGTGCCAAACGCACGAAGCGCAGTAATTTAATGCAATTGGTATTAGTTGATTTCAATGACCTTGTGGTATTCTGCAAAAAGTGCTACAGGAAGGTCCACAGGCTCAGCATCGACTTGTATAATACCAAACATAATAAATTTTTGCGCTCCATATAGGGACAGACGCATATACCACAGATAAGCTCCGCATTAAGACAAATCCACCTTGTACGGACCAAGACTGGCAAGCAACTTATCGCAAGCCATCATAAAGTGCACTAATTTTTATGATTGATATATTTTCTTCCTTGCTAATTCTTTATCTGGCCTTAACGATCAAACGCAAGAAAAAAGCTTATACGTAAAGCGCGTACCTGTGGCTGAGCTACGCGCTTTACGTATATTTTATGTGAACGTTAAAAATGATTTGTACCAATTAAAAATTAAGTGAGCCCAGCAGTAACCAACTATAGAAAGGTGGGCACAATGACCCCTCCCCAACGCTTGGGATATTGTTTAATGAAGCGCATATATTTTTTATGAACCATATAATATCCAAAAAGCTGAATTCGCCTGCTGAATTACTACATTAAAATTCATCCGAGTTCAAACTCAACGACCGGGGTCAGGAAATACAACCAATTAGCGATAGACTTTGATTCGAGGATGGCTGAAGCAGCTTTGCTGTAAAGCTCCAACTGCCGGCGATAAAGCTCAGCACGCTCAGGGACTTCTTCAGCAGTTATGTTATCGGTTTTAAAATCAATGATTACTAAGCCACCAGGCGTGCGAATCAACATATCAATTATGCCCTGAACGACGACCGTTTCGTCGCTCGTCGCTTCCCTCGACGTAGCTCGGGACGGGTGTCGCTCGTCGCTCGAACTGATGAAGTCTGAAAGAGGTAAAGCGAAAGTGAACAGCCATTCACGCCAAACAGCATTTTTGTTATCGAGAGCCATCCGACCCAGCTCACCTTGAAAAAAAGCTAATATCGAGTCCGTATTGACAGCTTCGGCTGCCGTTTCGGTTATAGCAGTATCGGCTAAAAGTTTTTCCTTCGTTTTCCGGACCGCTTCTTCGTTTACCGGCTTAGTCAAATCAAGCTGAGAAATTACAAGGTGAGTAGCGGTACCAACCATTCGTCCCCCCATAGTTAAAGCCGGGCCCTCTTCAGCAATAAGAGCAGCCGGCAGACGCGCTAATACCCCGGAATAGTCAAATCTCACGTATTCATCGTTGCGATGGGTCAACTGCGTTACCGATAATTTAGCAGGTAGCAATGATTCATCAGCATATCGATACCGCCATGATAACGACTTTTTGATGTGTAAAAAGAGTTTTGACTTCGGTTGTTTGGAAAGACTCTTTGGTTGTGCTTCAGAACGACAAGTAGGTAGTACAGGTCGTTCTAATTTACTGCTCTTTATTTGGAGGACATACCTTGAAAATTGCTGAAGCTCCATATTACTATAGAGCTTCATGCTAAACAAATCATCATGTCGAGCTTCTTTTGTCAAGCCGGTTTCAAAACTGCTATGTAAGATTTTTTGGTCGGAAAGTGCATACAGTATCCAGTCCAAAGGGCTCTGACATGCTTGAAGCTGCCAATCAGCAATAGGCTTGGTTATTGGTGATTGGTAACTGGTAACTGGTAATTGGCCATCGAATTTACCATTTAACCAATAACCATTTGTTATAATATCCTGGCAATAGCTTCTCTTTTGCGAAGCGGTCAAAATAAGCCGGTCTCTGGCTCGCGTTGTGGCAACATAAAGGATACGCATCTCTTCGGCTAATAACTTTATTAGCTTTTGTTCTGCGATGACCTGATGTGTCATACCGCTCAGCTTGCTGCTTGAATCGTGGTCGATAACTTGCAGTCCCAGCGTGTAATCAGCATCGGCAAGCACATCCGCGTAAATATCTCTTTTGTTAAACCGGCTGCTCAGCTCAGCTAAAAATACAACCGGGAATTCAAGTCCCTTACTTTTATGAACGCTTAAGATGCGAACAGCATTACCGACAGCAGACGGCGGCTCAGCCGGTGCCCAATCCTGACCTGTCTCCTGTAGCTTTTCGATAAAGCTGATAAAGCGGGTTAATGAAGGTATGCCGCTGCTCGTGACAAAGCCCTCAAATTGAATGGCCCTGTCGTGCAGTTTAAGAAGATTGGCTTTGCGTGCTTGACCGTTCGGTAAAGCTGCTACAAATGACAGAAAGTGTGTCTTTCGGTAGATTTGCCATATTAAATCAGCCAAATTGCCTCGGCGAGCAAGCGTCCGCCATTGCTCGATATGCGACAGTATTTCTGTAAGTTTATCGGCAATTTTTGCGTCCGGGCCGGATCGGCAATATTGTCGTACACAATCGTAATAGCTTTTTTGCTGCTGACCTGCGTCGCTATGTAACTTAATCTTTGCCAGCCCAGTGTCACTTACCCTAAAAAACGGACTCCGCAACACCGCGGCTAATTCGATGTCACGTTGAGGATTGTCCAAAACCTTCAACAGGCACAATATATCGGTGATTTCGGTTGTCTCAAAATAGCCGGCTGTAGCTTGACAGCTAACCGGCACGCCTGCCAACCGAAGCACCTCGACATAGTCGTTGGCCTTTTTGGCAAGCGAGCGCATCAATACTACAATGTCACGATATTCAACATCTCTGAATTTATCTAAGTCTTTATCGTATATCTGAAACTCCGCCCTGCCGGTCTGGGCTCCGACCATTTGCCTGATACGCTGTGCAATCATCGCAGCTTGGCGCTGCCGGGAGCTGACAAGGCCAAGGTATTCGTCACCTTCGGCTTGCGGTGCTTCGCCCTGACTTTCGGTCTCGTCAAGTATGTGGAACTCTACAACGCTTTTTTTATCACCTATGGCCTGCGCTTTTAATTCAAGCGCCGGTTTTAATTGAGCCGATTCATCATAGTCTATTTTTGTAAAAGAGGCCGTCATTATTCGTGAGAATATATTATTAACAAAATCGAGTATCCCCTTAGACGAGCGGAAATTGGCATTCAGATCAACACGCAAGCCTCTAGCTGAATTTTTGGGCTCAGCCGAGGCCAGTTTAAGATGCTCAATAAAAATATCCGGCTCAGCACCTCGAAAGGCATAGATACTCTGCTTGACATCTCCCACCTCCAGGATATTGCCGCCGGGACTAAGCATATCGAGTATCCGCCGCTGGACGGAATTGATATCCTGATATTCATCGACAAATATATGCTTGTACCTTTGTCGCAGCAGTAATGCCGTTTCCGAAGGTATCGGTTTATCCTCTGAAGAATCCTCAGCGGTTAACAGCCTCAAGGCATAGTGCTCAAGGTCTGCAAAATCCAGGCAGTTAACTGCGGACTTGGCCTGGCTGTACAATTGGTCAAATTTCTTCACAAGCTCTATGAGCACCTTTGTCTGCAAGCCGACAGAACCTCTTAGAGCATCGAGATAGGCAGGATTTAAGATTGTAAGGTCGAAAAGTTTATCAAAAGATTTTCTGGCGGTTTCCGCAGCTCTTCTGATAACCTCCGCAACCGGCCCCGATAATTCCTTGGGTTTGTATTCATATCTCGACTGTCTTTGGTGGCTTTTTATCTGCTCGCTGAACTTATCCCAATTACCCGACTCTATAAGCTCAAGATATTTAGCAATAGGCTCGGCAAAGGTATCTTTCCATTTCGTTGCCCAGTAACCACCTACATCTTCATCTTCATAAAGCTTTAGTGCATATCTGATTTGAGCAAGGATGTGCCGCAATCTATCCGCGACCATTCGTTTTTGTTTTTCGCCGAGGTCGGTTGTAAAGGGATTAGCGATTTCCGCAAGCCGAGTCGCTCTTTCGTACCAGTTTTGCCGTGAAACGACACCGTCTAAAAAATCGCTAAGCTCTATTACCTTTGTAAGAAAACCATCATTAGAGCGAAGGTCCCGCCGATATAAAAGCTGCTCAAGTGCCTGCTGCTGATTACTTTGCTGCCAGGCCCAGTTGATGGTCTTTTCGAGCACTTCTGTCCTTAGCAGCCTTGCCTCGTCGGCATCTATTACCTTAAAAGCGGGGTCCAAGCCTAACTTGTAAAAATGTTCCGTAATGAGGCGTTTGCAAAATGAATGAATTGTGCTAATGTCGGCTCCCTGCAGCAGTATAAGCTGCTGACGAAGATGCTGCCGAAGACCGGGTTCCTTGTTTTCTGAAAACGCGTTCCTAAGCTGTTCGGCGATTCGGCTGCGCATTTCTTCCGCCGCCATATCGGTAAAAGTCAAAACTAATACACTCCATACATCCGGGCATATCGATTTATCGGAGACGATATCGACACATCGGCCAGACAGGACCGCTGTTTTTCCGGTGCCTGCTGAGGCGGTGACCAAAACGTCACTACCCCGTGCGACAATAGCCTGCCGCTGCTGCTTAGTCCATTTAATCTTCTTTTCAGGCATTCGCCACCCCTATTTTCTCAAGACACTTTTTTTTGCTTAGTGATTCCAAAAAGTTGTAGTCATTTATCTGCCAATCAAAACGGCAAACCGATTTATACTTACAGTATCTACAGGGTGATTGTCCACTCAAACGATAAGGCTTGACATCAATTTTCCCAGAGAGTATTTCTCCAGCCAATCGGATAATCTTGTCCTCGGTAAATTTAAGAGTTGTTTCAAAATCATTAGGTCTTAAAGCCCCCCTACCTTCATAAATTCCATAGGGCTGTCCGTCTTTTGTAACATAAAAGTTATAGAATCTACTATCCTTCAAGGCTTGCCTATCAAGCTGTTGAGCAAATTCGCCGTTGAATATCCCTTTAGCCTTATAGCCGAAACTAATACTTTTGTCCGATATGTCACTAAGTGTTTTTGTGGTTGGTGTCACTTCGACCGGCATATAAAACGCACCAACAGGATTCTTCACCTTAGAGCCGATTGCATTGCGAATGGCTAACATATAAATCGGCAATTGCATATCCAGGCCGTAGTAGAATTCCGACCAGTTGAAAGACCGGGGCTTGCGCTTGTAGTCGAAAATAATCGCCGCTCTTTCATTGTTAAGCTCCATGATATCAAGTCGGTCAATCTTACCATTCAACGACAGCAAACGACCATCCGGAAGGGAAAGCTCATATTCGCCAAGTTTGCTATCGTCCGGACCGAAAGAAACTTCAGACAGCCTCGGCTGAAAGCTCCCAGCCCGTACCATTTCGGCAATTGCCAAGACGCAATCCTCAAGATATTGGCCGGCTGAGGAAATGATAAATGTGTTGTGGGCGGAATGATGTGCAAAGTTCGATATAAAGGAATTTTGTGTTAGCAGTTTGGAAATCTCTTCTCTTAAAAGCCCAAGAAGCACTTCGTTTTTAATCGTTGCAAAACTCAAATCTTTTTCGTTAAGCTGCTTTAATAAACCGTCCAGCACTCGATGATAAAAAAGTCCCACGTCCAGCGGCTCTAATTTAAATTCTTCTCGCTCCTTCAATTCCAACACATACCTTGCAAAATACTGATAGGGACACGCGGCAAAAGTACTGAGTCTTGTTGCCGAGCTTGTTATTTGGTGACAAGAAAGATTTTCAATTACTTCTCTATCCAAACATGCGCGATTGTCATAATTAACGGCGGAAACGACTCTTGAACCAAGCTCTGCAAATTGCTCATCGATACAAATGTCATTCAACAAACGAAGACCCCACGTGAAACGTGGGGCTAAATATCTCTCGACCCGGCTCGAGACGGGTTTAGCCCCCAGTTTTACTGGGGGTTCAGAATCGTGTTTCACGTGGGATTTTACTCCTTGTGTATCCTTACCAAGCCTGCTGCAAAGCAGTTCTGACAGTTCTATCTCATTGTTTACCTGCTCAATATCTATTTTTTCATCTTCGATTGATTCCTCTGTGAGATTCTCAAACAGCGTCTCGACGTCGGCGATAAACTGCGAACGATGAACAGCACTTCCCTTTTCATCAATCACCGGATATGTAATACACAAAAACTGGCAGGGTCGTGTAAATGCGATGTAGGCTAAATATTGACGCTCAGCAAGCCTTTGGCTCGCTGTTGCAGCCAATGAAAACTCAGCCGACTCGGCGGCGTTACGGTCGTCTTCGGTCAGGATACTATCGAAGCTCACCGGAACCGGAAATTGTCTTTGCGTGGTGCCTATCAGAAAAACCGCTTTCAAATCGGGATGTCGGCTGCGCTCGATTGAGCCGACAAGAACCTGGTCCAATGTCGGCGGAATAAAAGCCAACGTCAACTGCGAAAAGGCGGAATTGAGAATGGCGATATAGTCCTCAAAAAATAGCTCATGGCCGGCAAAGACTTCGCAAAGCTCATCAAATATATTTAAGAGCTTATCATAAAATTGTCGATGCTCATCCACCGATGCATAATCTTTTCGCTCGGCAGCTTCTTCGATCCAGGCACCAAGTGTCTGGCGAACCTGCAAACTATCCAGAAAATAAAAGACAATACGTGCGAATTGCTCGGCACTTATGGTCTCTGCCGAACCATCTTTCGAGCAAAGGCCCTGCCGAAGCTCAAGCAGAGGTCCAATCACCTTTTGCCGGATCTGATTTATATGTTGTTCATCAAATGAGACGTTATCCTCCGCTGCAAAGTGCCACTGGCTGTCACTCTGCCAGTCACTGCCCTGTATGCCAAATGCAAGACAGTAATTCTCAAGCTGATCAACATCATAGCGGTCTATCGGTATCAGGTCCGTTTTCAAATATGCCAATATATCGCCGGTAGAAAAATCACCAGCTACCACTTCAAGAGCCGAACAGATAAGCTGAACAACAGGATGTTGATTCAATAGCTTCCGTTTATCAATAAAATACGGCACGCCATAATCCTCAAAATACGCTTTTATATAATGCTCATAGCTGTCGATATCAGAGGCGATAACCGCAATGTCACGATATCTAAGCCTGCTTTCCTTGACCAGCTTCTGAATCTGTTTAACAACAAATTGAACTTCAGCCCGCGCGATTGGCGCCGATACGATGCGAATATTGTCTGAGGCTGTAACTTTATCATCAAGATGCCTTGCGGCAGAGTCCTGCGATCCAAATATGTTGTGCTCGATGTGGGAAAGCTGGGGACAATCCGAAAATCTCACCGCTTCCTTGAGAATGACCGGCTCAGCCAATGGCAGCTTACATTTCTTTATCATCTCAACGAGTTGAGCGTATGTCCGCTGAGTCGGATTAAATAAACCAATCGGATCAATTCTCTCGATATCGGGATTTTCCAGGTCGATATCCGTCGGGTCTAAACAAAGGGCGATCCGTACCTCGGAAGCAGTCTTTAACAGCTCGGTGAGTATAGCAAGCTCGCTAACAGTAAACTCGGCAAAACCATCCACCCATAACTTCGCGCCCTTGACAAAGCTCGCCGCCGACACCACTCGGCAGGCATGTGTCAGTTGAACATCAGGGTCAATGAATCTACCTTCGATGAAATTCAGATATTCTTTAAGAATCAGACCTATATCGGCAAATTTCAAGGCCGTCAAATTATTGCGCTCGTCTTTGCCTAATTCGCTGAGTAACCGGTCAATATCATCCGGCGTCTTCGCATACTGATGCAGCTCTACAACAGTCCGGGCAATCTGGCGGTTTAATCCGGGCCAATTTGCTGATGGGCCGAAGATTTTTAGCTGGCTCGCATTATCTCGTAAAATCCTGTGGATTATCATCTGTTGGCCGATGCGAGAAATATCCGGCCTGGCTGTATTTTTGCCCAACAGCAAGAACCGCAGACGGTCAAAGGAAAATACATTCAACCTATTATAGCCGACTATTCTTTCATCAGACAAGATGGCACGTTCAGCCTGATACGTTGCCTGCTCCGGAACTAAGAAAAGCAAGGGCTGACCGTCACCTAATTCCAGCAATGCATTAACAATTGCTTTTATGCAATAAGTCGTCTTGCCTGTTCCGCTTCTGCCAAGAATGAACTGAACCGCCATCGCTGCTTCCCTGAATTAAAAGCTATTCCTTTCAACTACGCAATAACCCCCAATAAACCCGTCCCGAGCAAGGTCGAGGGATTGGGGGGCTAAATATTCAGCCACAATTTTGTACCACAAGCAGCGTTTGTTTTCAATTAGATGTACTTCGATTGGCGGTTTTATTACCGAATTGGAATGAATCCCACGTAAAATCCGTCGAATCGGCGCCGGACAGGCGTAGGCTAAATAATTTGTGATATTTAGCCTGCGGTTTTACGACTCGAATGAGCTCGCCGAAGTCCGCAGATTCGCTTAGTAACCCGTTTAGTTAAGGCATCTTCAGCCTCGACTACACCCCTTAAACCAAGACTTAAAGCTGGACGTCTGAACGCCAATTTAGCCACATCCGCCAACATCTCAGGATAATGTTGGACTTTCTCACCCATAGCCGAGAGCACAGTCTCATCTACTGCCTGCTCACGCACCTTGCGAATCCTCGAATTAGCGAGCCATAATATAGGATTATAGAAGTAGATGACCTGTAGGATAGTCTGCATCCGGTTCATCCACAAATCGCCACGTTTGATATGAGCAAGCTCATGCAGTAAAACTGCCCGAAGATGGCGAGAGCCTAAGCTTGGCGCCAAATTACAGGGCACTAAAATCACAGGCCTGAATAATCCACACACCGCTGGACTCGTTCCGTTACTTGTGATTTTCAGCCGAACTTTTCTCTTATTCACTCTCATACACTTGCAGCAATATACAAGAAGGTCATTCATCAAACCGTTCGCTTTCTTCGTCTGCCTGACAAACCTTCCGGCAAGAATCGCTCGCTGCAACAATACTACGCCCATTACCATCACGACAGCAAACCAAACCAAAAAGACAATTCCCTGCCATGTAATCACCGGTGTTGATGTCACTTGTGTAAAGTCCATAGTCTCAACTGCGGTTATTTGCAAATCTCCGCTTACATAGCTCAGCCTGCCACCGAATAAATAATCCATACTCACGCGTGATATCCGCGAAGGAGGTAAAATCAGTTGCACAAGTATAAGCATCCCCAACCAATATCGATAAACCGCTCGAACTCTTTTCCGCAGCAGCGACTCGGCCAACAGCAAAATCCCTATCACTACGCCGGATTGGACAAGCATCGGCAATGAGAATCCCACAAAGGCCTTTCCCATTGAATTGATATATTCCAATAGCACATCCATAGTACACCTCTCAGCTTTAAAGACGCCTCCGGCTGCGCTTTATTACAGAAAAATTATTTTTTCTATCGTGCTGACTTGTGAGGGCCCCTGCTCGACTTTTTACTCCGGCTCATATTGCCGGCCTTTAAGGCCAAATATTTTCTTGCTTTTTAGCAAAAATAACGATAAAAAGCTCATGCTTAAGAAGACTTGAAAAATGAAAGTCAGCCTCATCAACAGAGGTAATTGGGGAATTAAAGAATTTCGATGCTTGGTGTACTTTTCGGTCAAGGCGAAGTACTGATAATAATTATCGCTACCGTCATTGTAGTCTTTGTACTGGTACGCCGACGAAAACGCTGAAACTATTCCCCCCCTGCCTATAATACTCTAATAGCTTGAATCTTCAGGCCAACTTCGTTTCGCTCTCTGTTGCTTTAATAGGCCTCTTCGCTTTTTTTCCTCTAATCGGCGTTGGTAAGCCCGCTGTGGAACCTTAGTCTTCTTTCGCACCGGATGTGTTTTTAAAGCCTCGCTCAATAACCGGCACAATCGCTCGATTGCAGCTTTACGATTTGCCTTTTGAGTTCGGTACTTCTGTGAAACTATTCTTAATATGCCGGCTTTGTTCGCTCGCGTGGCGAGACGTTTGAGTATTCGTTGCTTTTGTTCATCGTTAAAACTGTTGCAGCTTGCCACATCGAACATAAGCGTTACGCGAGTATTAACCTTGTTGACATTCTGTCCTCCGGGTCCACTACTTCGCGAGACCTTAAATACAAGCTCATCTTCAAAAATAAATATCCCGTCTGTAATTTCGATCATCAATTTTCTCGTTAAGCCGAAATCTTTTTGCCTTGAGCTTAAGCGGAAAAAACCATATTATCAACATTCTATGATACTTGTATTGTTGAAGAAATAAATTTTGTTTATAATTTTTATCCATGTTTAGCCGTCGCCGGTACGGCGACGAGCTCAGTCGAGCCGGACGGCGACGGGAACAAATTCAAAATAAAGGAAACTACAAAAATGCAAACTGCAAAAACAACCACCACAGTAACTTTATTGACTTTAATTGGGGTGTTGGGATTCTTGATGTTAATCGGCCATTCTGAGCCGACTGTAGCCCAGGAAGCTACCAAACCTGATGTCGAAGAATTAAGAAAAGGCAGAAATTTCATTGCAACCAGAGTTTACAGCGCCGAAGATGATAAGCAAATCCTTAAGCTCTTTGATGGTTTGCGTGTCGCCGATGTCACTGATGGGATGGATAAAGCGGGCCTGTTTAATATCGGCCTGATGTCGCCGGAAATCCACGCCGCCTGGAAAGATACCGAGCATTTTAAACACCGTTTTATCGGCGTCGCAGTGACAGCTCGATACGTCCCCACAAATAAGCCGCCGGCGCCGCAGATGGAAACCAAAGACTTTGATAGCTGGGTCAGCCAGTGGTACAATAAGATTTCAAGTGAGCCTTTTGTCCCCCTTATTCGCAAAGGTACAGCCATAGTTATCGACGACGCTCCAGATTCCGACGTTGGCTCGATTGGCTCTAATAATATAATGGGCTGGAAGCTGCGTGGCTGCGTCGGGGTTGTCACCGATGCGACGGCACGTGACACCGATGAGATTGCAACTGAAAAGGTTCCGTTATATTTTAGAAAGGTCGGTAGAGGCATTCGACCAGGCCGAAACGAAATCGAATCGGTCAACCGTCCTATCGTATGCGGCGGTGTCTTGGTCGAGCCGGGTGACATTATCGTCGCCGACGGCGAAGGCGTCGTTGTTGTACCGCGGGCGCACGCAAAAGAAGTAGCCGAATACGCCAGAGCAACAATCGAAATCGACAAAGCCGCCCGGAGAAACCTGTATAAACAGCTCGACCTGCCTCTCGATGATTCGGTTAAGTAAGAAGCAAGAATTTACACCATAGCTACATATTGCGATATACTGTTTGTATCGTGTGCACGGGTTGTTTAGGTCTTACGAGTGTGCATCCTGTAATTGATGACACTTTATTAACAGTCGCTTTGTATCGAGCACGACCGGTGATTATCGTTCTCACCTTCCAGAAGTGGATAAAGGCCAAATGTTCAGGCCATTTTCCGGATCGTAGTTCTCCAGCCAGTGTGCAGCCAATACTGCCATATCCAGTAAGTCAACCTTGCAGTCTCCGTTGATATCAGCGGGCCTGGCTCCCTCGCAGCGGACAAGGTCGCTGCAGGTGGTCGGTTCATATATACAGGTGAGGTTCCCGAGCCACTTATAGAAAAGATCTCCATATTCCTGCAGCACGACCGCAGCCATTCCTTCGGTGTAGCCATTCCAGGAATTATACATTAGCCCATCTTGACCAAAGTCCTGAACCATCTCGGTAAGAGCCTGCATCCAAGTAGTGTTGAGGCCATATTGCACAGAACCTGGGAATACAATATGCGCATCATAGCCTGGTGAAACGTCCATCAAGAACGGAATGCCTGTATCGGCCCAACCTTGGGAAAAGCTGCGTTTCCAATCTATCAAACGCTCATCGTCGGATGAACCCACCCAAATTTCAGGAATGAAACACATGATTCCCAGAATGGAATCCTGCTGCTTTAAGTATTGGGCCGTCGAGGCGTAGGATGGTCTGAATATGCCGGGCGCATAGGTACCAGGTGGAAGAGCATCCATGAAAAAACCCACTTCGATGCCGGTTCTTTTCAGTACTTCCTCAGCAATGGAATCAAAACCACCGGCATAGGCAGATTGATCATATGGCCCGAGCTGATTGGATGATGCATGAATTATCGCGACAGCATATCTTGGCTCGCCATTGCGGTTGTAAACACGTGCCCAACTATTTTGCCTTCGGTGTTGCTTGATGTAGCGGTTGATAAAATTAACAATCTGGCTGACAGTTCCCGGCGCCACCTGGTCACCCCAGTTAGGAAACTCGTCCTTGAAGCTCCAGTCCGCACGTGATTCGATAAACGGAATGACCAAAATGTGCTTACCGGCCACAGTTGCAAAAAGTTCATCATGGGACTGCGTCGAACACTGCATAGGTGCCGAGGGTGTCCAGCCGGTGGAGCAAGGCAAGAAATCTTCGCCCCAGGAAGACATTACAGCTACGTTTATGCCCGCTTCGATCATTCTATCTATGACAAAGCCTCGGTTCTGCCGGCTATCGGCCCAGTTCAGATGCCGTGAGTCTTCCGGATGAACCGTATAAAGAAACATATTCGAGCTAGGGCTGCATTCATACGGAGCGCTTCCATCCCTCGCCTGGCCGGGAAAAAACAGCGTTGCCTTTATGTGGTGCTGTTCAAAGCCCTCATTAGCCAGCAGTCCCCATCGGCAGTCAGCTTCTGCTGCCGTTGAACTGGAGACAAAGATATGACTATGGCTTATAACCGTTGCCAGCATAAGGCATAATATGAATGTGATTATATTAACGCTTTTCATCTTAACTGCCTCCCATTAAATTATTATCTCAGGACTTGTAATCCGCAGAATTGACTTAATTAGCCAAAAACTCATTTGCTCCTCCGGCCTGAAAATCTAAAGTTTATATTGTGTCCGATTAACTATAACACTTTTGCTGTCCATGAGTCAAGTGAACCGCGACAGAAATCAAATGCTGCAGAAGTAATAAAAAACACAAGAGTATGACAATCCTGAAGATTGAAGGAAGGACCTAATCCCCAAGATCAGAACTGATCAAGGAAGCGTAGGTCGTTCTCGAAGAACAGGCGGATGTCGGTGATTCCGTACTTTCGCATAGCGAGGCGTTCTATGCCGAAGCCGAAGGCCCAGCCGGTGTACTTTTCGCTGTCTATTCCCACCGCATCAAAAACATTCGGATCGACCATACCACAGCCACCCATCTCTACCCAGCTTTCTTTGCCGGTCTTATCAGCTAAGAGCAAATCTACTTCGCCGCTTGGCTCGGTAAACGGAAAAAAACTCGGACGGAATCGCCATTTCGTTCCTGGGCCGAAAAAGGTATGGATAAATTGGTCGATAGTAGTTTTCATATCCACCATACTGACGCCCTCGTCAACGACCAGAGCTTCGAGCTGATAAAACATATACATATGTGTCGCATCAATGGTGTCGGGCCGATAGACTCGGCCCGGTGCAACCACGCGAATCGGCGGCTTTTTGCTTTCCATCACCCGTATTTGAATAGTCGATGTCTGGCTTCGTAACAAAGTGTTATTATCTATATAAAAATTATCCGAAGGGTCCCTGGCTGGGTGTTCAGGACCTATATTCAATGCTACAAAATTATGCCATTCGTCCTCAACCTCAGGGCCGTATGCCACGGCGAAGCCCATCCTGCCGAATATCTCCAGCAGCTCATTTATGGTCTGCGTGATTATATGGGGCCTGCCGATTCTAACCGGCACGCCCGGCAGAGTGACATCTATAAACTCCCGTGTTTTCTGCTGAGATTCTTGAAGGGACTTTTTTAGCTGCTCAAACGCTTCGGTGACCTCTTTCTTTATTTTGTTTGCGAATTGACCTGCCTGGGGCTTTTGTTCAGAGGGGAGCTTACCTATTTGACTAAGTATTTGGATAATCTGGCCTTTGCGACCAAGATATTTTATTCGGAAGTCTTCCAGAGCTTTCAGGTCGGCAACCTTCTTTAGGTCACCAAGAGCATCTTTGCCGATTTTCTCGAATTGCTCAAGCATCCTTCGTAATTCGTGGCTTGGTTCCCGCAAAGCGGGGTCCCTCGTGACTCGTGGCTCAATTTCACTATTATCTATTTACTGCCTATTGCAACTTTGGCAGCATTAACGATGGCATCAAAACCCTGTGGGTCCACTATAGCGATCTCGCTCAGCATTTTTCGGTTCAGTACAATGTTAGCTTTTTTGCAGCCATCGATGAACCTGCTGTATCTTACATCACGCTGCCGACAGGCTGCGCTTAAGCGTACGATCCACAAACCTCGGAAGTCCCGCTTTCTACGTTTGCGGTCGATCCGCGCATTTACAGCCGCCCGGATAGCAGCTTCCTTGGCCTGGCGATAAAGGTGGCCCCTGCTGCTACGATAACCCTTTACCGCTTGGAAAAGCCGTCTCTTTGCTTTACGCCTTGCGGCTCCTTTCCTAACTCTTGGCATTTTTGCTGACCCGCTTTCCTATGAAAAACCCAAAATCCTACTTGCTAACGGCAGCCAATGTTAAGCCGAGAAGCAAGCGTATAATATTATTTATATCGTATCGAGCATAGCTATCGACACGTTTCACACAAACATCTATTTATTCATTTTAGCCTTGATTTTTTCAGCGGAAGCACCGGCTATAATAACTGAGCTGGCTATTCGCCTTCGACGTTTCGCATTTTTACCGCTCATAAGATGGCTGCCGCCGGCACGCCTATGCTTGACCTTACCGCCAGCGGTAATTTTGATTCTCTTGCTCAACCCTTTATGGGTCTTCTGTTTCGGCATTTATCTAATTTCCTTAAAAGTATATATCTCAAAATTTCCAAAATATAAAGTTGGCAGTTTACGCCGTTTGCGGCTATTCGTCAATACTAAAGGCGTAATTTCTCCAGAAAAAACAATATAGGCTTTCTGGGCAAGCCGTCGGCATCAGGACAAGTCTTTGGGCAGGAACATCCCCCTACAATAAGAATTCACGTCCCTCTCACAGCAAAAAATGTTGAAATGTGCTCACATTTAATATTTCAACGCACAGACTTGATTTATAGTTATTGCTTTTTCTGTCTGCCTGTTATCTGCTATGGCCGGCTTTTCTACTTTGGCACGAGCAATAAAGTTACCCGTCTTCCAGTCATTGAGCTTGGCCGCTCGACCTTCGCCAAATCTTGTAAAGATTCCACAATATGATCGAGAACCGCATATCCTTTGTCAATATGCAGCATTTGGCGTCCGCGGAAAAACAAAGTGAATTGCACCTTATGGCCCTTCTCCAAAAACTCACGACCATGTTTAAGCTTAATATCGAGGTCGTGTTTGTCTGTTTCGGGCCTTAGCCGTATCTCTTTCACAGTAGCAGTATGGCGATGTGTCGTTTTGTGAGCACTGTGGGTCTTTCTTTTTTGCTGATACAGCCACTTGCCATAATCCATTATCCGACAAACCGGTGGATCACTGGTAGGGGCGACCTCCACCAAGTCCAAACCAGCCTCACGGGCTTTTGCCAGCGCTTCACTTGTGTCTAAGATCCCCGCTTGATTATTTGATTCATCGATTAGCCGAACCTTCTTGGCCCGGATTCTCCCATTTATCCTTAAATTTTGTTTACCGATTGTACACCACCTTACCTTTCTAAAAAATTCAACTAAATTGTAATTGGTAATTGGTAATTTGAAATTATCAAACCAATTACCAGTTACCAATATGCAACCGTCAATTTCAAAATGATAGGTCTATTTCTTTATCGGAAATTTTATCTTTTGCTATTCTTAAAAACTCGTCAAACCCCGTTGTTTTATTCTCTTTTATTCCTCGTATCCTCACGTTAACAGTATTTGACTGAGCCTCTCTTGGGCCGACCACCAACATAAGGGGAAGCTTTTCGCTGTGGGCTTTGGCAATTTTAGCGTTTATTTTTTCGTCCGACTGGTCACAACCACAGCGCAATTGAGCCTCTTTGAGCCTGCGCTGAATGGTCTTGGCATAGTCATTTGTTTTCTCACTTATCGGCAGCACTCTGACCTGCTCAGGGCAAAGCCACAAAGGCATATTAGCGCCGAAATGTTCTATAAGAATCCCGATAAATCTCTCAAAAGAGCCTAAAACCGCCCTATGAATCATGACCGGCGTTTTCTCAGTATTATCTCTATCGGTATAGACCAGGCCAAATCGCTGCGGCATAGAAAAATCTAATTGAATCGTACCAAGCTGCCATGATCTTTTTAAGCAATCTCTAATATGAAAATCTATCTTGGGCCCATAGAATGCTCCGTCTCCTTCGTTGATTTTGTAGTTAATTTCTTTATGCTTCAGAGCGCTTTTCAGAGCAGTTGTAGAAACGTCCCAAACCTCGTCGGAACCAATGTGCTTTTCAGGTTTGGTGGAAAGTTCAATATGGAAATCTTCGAAGCCGAAAGTCCTATATATCTCAAATGTAAGATCGATAACTCCTATTACCTCAGATTCTATCTGCGCCGGTGTGCAGTAAATATGTGCATCATCCTGAGTAAATTGTCTGACTCTGAAAAGCCCGTGCATAACACCACTTGCCTCGTGTCGATGCACTAAACCAAGCTCGGCAATCCTCATCGGGAATTCGCGGTATGAGTGTTGACGAGTCTTGTAAACCAAACATCCCCCCGGGCAATTCATTGGCTTTACGGCATAGTCACCACCATCAAAACTTGTAAAATACATGTTCTCCTTGTAATTATCCCAATGGCCGCTTCTATGCCAAAGCTGCTCATTTAAAATGATGGGCGTCTTGATTTCTTCATAGCCGTATTTATTATGCACCTGCCGCCAGTAATCAACTATCTCGTTCCAGATGATCATTCCTTTGGAATGAATGAAAGCAAAGCCGGGGCCGGCTTTGTTGAAACTAAATAAATCCAATTGTCTGCCTAATACACGGTGGTCGCGTTTTTTTGCCTCTTCTAATCTTTGTAAATATTCATCAAGCTCTTTTTGTGTCGGCCAAGCGGTTCCATAGACCCGCTGAAGCATTTTTTGCGTTGGGTCTCCATGCCAATAAGCACCGGCTACAGACATAATCTTAAAGCTTCCAACCGCGGCGGTGCTGGGAACATGTGGTCCACGACACAAATCCTCAAATCCATCCCCGTGGGAATAAAAGCTAATAGTGTCACTGTCTGTACGGTTTATGTTGTCGATTTTATATTTATCGCCGGCCAATTTTGCCAGCGCTTCTGTCCTGCCCATTTCTTTGCGAATAAACGGTCGGTCGGCTTCGATGATTTCGCGCATTTTTTCTTCGATATGCGGAAAATCGTCCGGCCGAATCGGCTCATCAAGATCGATGTCATAATAAAATCCGTCTTCTACGGTTGGGCCATAGACCAGCTTGGCCGTAGGCCAAATAGCACATATAGCCTCGGCCATAATGTGCGCGCAGCTATGTCGCATTATCTCCAAGCCTTGCTTGTCTTTGAGAGTTATAATTTGGATGTCTGTATCAGCCGTGATAGGAGTAGATAAATCTACTAACCGCCCATTTACCTTAGCTGCTACAGCAGCTTTTACCAGCTCCGGCCCTACTTGCTCTGCCAATTGTTTCGCGGTTGTACCTTCAGCAATACTTAATGTGCTCCCAAGGAGTATTACTTTTGCCATATACCCTTCCAGTACTACGAATCTTTCAAATTCTACTCTGCGAAGTAGCACTTCACTACGTAGAACGAGCTTACTAGCAAGTATAGCTATTCGAGCAAAACTGTCAAGCCTCTATGCTCTGAGAAACTGCCAAAAAAAGACTCCTAACAGATCCAACAAAATATACAACAAATTGCACATGTTAGAAATAAAACCATACCAACATCCATAACCGCTGTTTTAACACGGAGTTAGGAACTTTGTCGCCACAATTCAACTCCATCAATATTACCTAATTTGATTTATCTGTTGCCATACTTTTCCGTCATCTATATAATATATGAAGGCATTAAGGCTTAAAATGCCCAGGAGGCAGGCATAATGGATGTAAATTTGATATTATTCAAAATGAATGGCTCGCAAAAAGCCTTCCCTTTGTCGAGCAATGTTACAGTAATCGGTCGTCGTCAAGATTGTGATTTACGCATTCCTCTCATGGCTGTTTCCAAAAGACACTGCCAGTTAATACTCGACGATGAGACCTTAAAAATTCGTGACCTTGGCTCACGAAACGGCACTTATCTTAACGACAAGCGTATCGAAGATGCAACAGCTCGAGCAGGCGATAACATTAAAATAGGCCCTCTTCTATTCGTACTGCAAATTAATGGTCAGCCCAAAGAGCTTGTTCCACCTGCAAAGCCTACAAAAAAACCACCCCCACAAAAAAAGCCAAAAACAAAAGCTACAGAACAAGAGCCATCCGGCAGTTTTGCTGAGTTGACAGAAGTAAACGAGGAATCCGATATCTTTTCTGATTTGGACATAGATCCGGATAAAGAGGGAGATTCCTTCTTAGATGAGCTTGAAGATATTTAAGCAGTACTCCATTTTTTCACCGACTACTAAATAACCTCTATGCTCCATATAATGTTGAAAACGCCTGCCTGCGCTGTTAGAAAAACTTTTTACTTGCCAATACAAGCAAAACATGCTTTACTATTTGTAGGTCTTTTACCTTCAGTATCTGCCGGAAGGGAGAAGATATGCAAATAGCGGAATTCATTCAACACTCGATACTTGCAGAAACTCAAGATGCTGCTTCTGGAGTACTATTGCCATTTAATCCCATTAAGTTACTAATCCTCATACTATGGTTTTACCTCTGCTTATATTTTGCCCAGCATGCTCAGTTCAGCCCTGTCGTGCCCAAAAGATTCAAATCTATTTTCTATATTATATCTCTTATTGCAGGACCGGTACTTTTTCTCATCCTGCTATTAGTAGATACAGTTAAAAAATCATCCAGGAGCGGCGAAAGCACATTCGTGATAATAGGACAACAAATAAAAAACACTATCATCAATATATGGTCAAAAAGATTTAGACGGTATGAAGAGGACGATTTAAAAATAAGAATTCTCGACTCATCAGGCACCGAGCTGAAAGAGATATACGGTCACGGCAACGGCAAAGGTCAAGACAGACACATCCTTGACTTAACCGAGCAGATTATTGCTAACGCTCTTGAGCAACGGGCCAGTGACATCCTTATCGATCCAAAGGATGACTTAACCTACACAGTCAGGCTACGAATAGATGGTGTCCTTATACCGGTAAAACAATTCAAAACCGATACCTGCAAGGCTGTGATTAACAGTATAAAAGTCGTCTCAAACATGGATATCTCTGAAAAAAGAAGACCCCAAGACGGAGCATTCATGGCCAAACAGAGTGAGATGACCGCATCATTCAGAGTCGCAAGTGCGGGCGTCATCGGCGGTGAAAAACTCTCAATAAGAATTCTAAACCAAAATGCAAGCACATTTAACCTAAAAGACGTGGGATTTACACAAAAACAATGCTCCGACATCAAAAAGGCGATAAATAAACCGTCGGGTATGCTGCTGATTTGTGGCCCAACCGGCAGCGGTAAAACAACTACTATGTACGCAACGCTAAACCAGTTAGATCGTTACACACGCAACGTTATTACTGTAGAAGACCCAATTGAGGCTGTCCTGCCTGAATCAAGCCAGATTGAAATCAATCCAAAAGCTGATATCACCTTTGCAAAAACCTTACGCAGTATCCTGAGACAGGATCCCGATGTGATTTGCGTGGGCGAAATACGTGACGAAGAAACTGCAGAGATTGCGCTACGGGCATCGCAGACCGGCCATCTTGTCCTGGCAACAATACATTGTGGCAGCAATTCAATGGCGATAGTCAGGCTCATGGACTTAGGTGTATCCCCGCTACTTTTATCGTCAGGTCTTAACCTGCTTATTTCTCAGAGACTGATTCGCCTGTTGTGCAATCACTGTAAAAAGCCGGCTCAATTAACACAGAGTTTAATCGACGAATTCAACAAAAAAGGCATAGATTACACCGGTATATATGAAGCTGTAGGCTGCAAACGATGTAATGGAACCGGATATTTTGCAAGGACAGCTATCTGTGACATCATGGAAATCACAGATAGGACTAAAAACAATATCATAAACAACACCGCATTGATAACTGAACTAAAAAACAAAGGCAAAATGAGAGATATAACTATCCTTAGAAAAGAGGGATTGAAAAAAGTCATTGAAGGAAGAACAAGCCTTCAAGAACTAAAAAGGGTGGTAGGATAAAAGTTATGGCATTCTGGATAACAATATTAGGTGGTGCGATTTTCGCTTGGCTTGCCATAAAGATTGGTTTTTATGAAACATGGGCCCTGCTATTTAACATCGTAATCTCTATTTATCTGGCTATCTACCTTACTCCGGTTATTGCAGATATTATCCCCGCAACCATAAATACAAATTATGGCATCACATTGACTATCATAGCTCTTGCAGCAGCAGTTTTTCTTATCTTACACGGAATAACATACGCACTTTTTACAAGCCAGTTCAAGGTATCATTCCCCAAAATATTCGATATACTCTTTGCAGGTTTCCTCGGCTTTTTTGCCGGTTTTCTTGTTCTAAGCTTTATAGCTTTACTAATCTGTTCCGCTCCAACTTCTCAAAACAAATTCGTAGAGGAAATGGGTTTTAGCAGGCAAGCCCAGCAAGCCAACATATCATACATTTGCTGGTGGTGCAATAAAGTCAATTGGTTTGTCGCCTCAAAGAATAACAAAATAACCAGCCGGCAAGCTATCGACAAGCTTCTGATCAGAGCAAAACCACCTGTGCCTGCAGCACCACAGGGGCAGGCAAAAGCACAGCCGCGAACCAACCAAGAAAATCAACTAACCAAATTAGACATCTCTAATAAAATTCAAGCAGGCTCCGATTCCCTTAATCTGCAAGAAAGTGAACTAAAGTGTGTAGTGCCTAAAGTGCCTAAAATTATGAATGATAACTTTAGAACACTTTAGGCACTTTATCTCACTTTAGGCATTTCATACTACGGAAGATACAGCCAGATATCATCAATATACAAATCACCTGCACCACCCGGCTGTGTATCGGCACTATCGCCGACACCTATAGATAGACTCTTGATAGCCTGTAGATTCACGCCGGTAAAGTCAGCCAGTGGAATATTCCACTCCGTCCAGGTGCTTATAGTTGTTGCATCTGGGTCTGGGTGGTTGACCAATGCACTGCTGCCGGCATTATCTTTCAGAACTACATACATCGGTGCGGCAATGTTACTCTCGATGCCGATATCCTGTGACTGCCAATCACCTGTGACCGTGCCGGTCGTAGCAACATTAGAGAATTCGGCTGTGCACATTGCATTAGCATTGTGGCTACACACGATTAAGCCCACATAGACATCCGAAAGCATTGGCACCGTCGCCGTTTCCAGTGTCTGCCAGGTATTTCCGTCAACTGAATAATCACCCGTTATGCTGTTGCCGCTGCGGGTCAGTCTCACCCATACGGCAGTGCTGATGTCGCTTTGCCCAACAGTCGTGCTTTCATCACCCGCAGTTGGACGATACACTAATTGAACTTCATTCATAGGCTGGATAGCCACCATGACATGTGCAGCATCCGGTTCCAGAGACTCGCGAATCATCACACCAGCCTTGGCTGCATTGTGAGTATTAGTCATGCTTACCACCTTTGCTGTTATGCTTCCAAGGCCGGAGAGCCGTTTATAGGCGAAGTGGAACTGGTCAGCCGTACCCCAGATATCAGCGCCGACAGCGGTCATTGTAATCGGTGGCCCTGCTGAAAAACTGCCGACCGATGCCGAGATACCTCGCAGCCACATCGTTAGAGAATTAACGCCGCGTCTGGTCCAATCCTGAGGAGCTTGCCATGAACGTTGAGCCTCAGAATAAAACAGTGTCCCAGCCTTTTCATAGTCAGTGCCCTCATTTACGGTACCATCGTTGTCGTAATGTGCGTACATTGACTGACGGCCACTATGTACTATATCTTGCTCAGCAAACGGAGGTTGAAAATGACCCACAGTCGCTCCGGTATTATTTGCGTAGTAGTCCACCCAGGTATCATATATCAAATTATCGACATCGTTGTAGGCTTCAAAGTCATCCACAATAAGATATCCGGCTATAGTTAAACTCCAGATTCTGCCTTTACTAATTGTCGCGTCGGCGTTAACCTCATCGATCCGCCAGTAGTAGGTCTGGCCGACTTCAAAACTCTCTGTAGGTGTATAGCTGTTGGCATCCTGTCGGCTTCGATATATACCTGTAGTATCGCAAGTTGCAGCCTCTACAGCAGCCTTATCGGTGCCAAAATAGACGTCGTGCTGCACCGCTTCATCTCCGGGCGACCAGCTAAAAGGCTGAGTATTTTCGATATCAAATATCGATCCATTCGCCGGACTTGAATTCCAGGCAAGCAATGGTTCACCTCTCATAGCCTGCTTAATATCTTCCTCGGTTAGTGCTCTGTTATAAACCCGGACGTCATCGATCATACCGTCATAATAAAAGCGGTTTCCGACAGACTCTCTGCCTATATTGACATTGTAAACACTTTCGGCTATCGCTTCTGTAGAAACTGTGGTACTTCGCAATTCGCCATCGACATATAGGATAAGCCGATTTCCATCATAAGTTCCGGCTAAATGGTGCCAGACATCATTAAACGAACCCTGCACAGGAGTTCCAACAAAAGCTGTTTCTGAGATGCGGAACTGTAAGTTATTATCGGCACTGTGCCTTAACGCATAGCTGTCGTTACCTTTCGTTATATAGGATTGGTCTGCACTATTACTCGCAGCATCTGTTTTTATCCATGCTAAAAGCGAAATCGCTTCAGTAAAGTTAAGGCTATTAGGATCTCCTATATCGACGCAATTACCAAATCCGTCGAGGTCTAATGCACCGTCTATCTGGCCGGCTACCCAGTTCGGGTCTCCGAAAACCGTGCCGTGATTGCCGAGGCCGGACCAGTCAAGCACTAAACCGCCCTGACCGTCATCAAGCTTCCACCAACCGACAAGAGTGGGATCAGTAACTAATATTTCAGGTACTGTTCCGAATCTCCACACACCGCCCTTGGAAACCGTCATATCATCATTGTGTTCATCGATCCGCCAAAAATAAAGTGTGTCGTGTGCAAGAGCCGAAGGCTTATACGTCAGAGCAGTCTGTCTGCCCTTAAACTCGGCTGAAGAGTTGTCCGCGTTAGCTACAGCAGCTTCATTTGTGCCTAAGTACACATCATGCGACAGCGCTTTGAAACCCGGACTCCAGGCAAGGTCGATATTAGGATCAACATATCTGGCTCCGTCAAATGGTTGCGGACTATAAGCAGTAAGCGGCTGAACTGTAAAGCTCCAGATTTGGCCTGTGTGTATAGTAGCTCCATCAGCCTCGATCTCATCGATCCGCCAGTAGTAAGTCTTTCCTATATCAAGCGATAAAGGACCATAACCGGTCTGGCTCGCGGTAGTGACAAGTGCAGTACCGTCTATTACAGCTTGTTCATTGTCGCTAAAATACACGTTATGCGAAGCTGCGTTAACTCCTGCTTCCCACTGAAGGGTTACTTCAGATTGACTAATTACACCGCTATCAGCCGGTATGGGAGTAGAAGCCCTTTCAGGATTTGCCAATTTTTTTATCTCTACCGCCGACAGCGGACGGCTGTAAATCCTGACATCATCTATTAAACCGTTATAGAACCACTGGCCACCATCTCTTGTCCCTATCCTGACAGGGTCAGCATTGGTAGCTATTGCCCCCGTCTGATCCGTAGTAGCTTGTAATTCACCATCAAGGTATATCTTGATTTGACTTCCATCATAAGTTCCAGCCAAATGGTGCCAGACATCATTAAATGAATCATCCACAGGAAACGTAGCAACCTTCCAACCACCAATATAGATGACAACCTCTATGTTGTTCCACGAGTTCTGCTTTATACAATAACTGTTGTTACCTTTACCCACATAATGCTGGTGTGCGTTATTACCGGCAGCACGTGCTTTTATCCACACTGAAAGTGTAATCTGACCGGTTATATTGACGCTCTCATCGTTACCACAATCGACATAATCATTTGTGCCGTCGAGGTCCAGCGCACCGCCAATACGGCCGGCCACCCACCGCGGCCCCCCCCTCAACGTGCCATCGTTCCAGTAGTCGGTTGTGTCAAAAGCAAAAGTGCCGGAACCATCGTCAAGCTTCCACCAGCCGACGAGATTGGGGTCTTGAGCTTTAGCTATATTAGCTATAGCTGCACTAAGCACCAAAACAACAAAGCAAGTTAAGTAAATCAGTTTCTTATACATAATATTCCTCCTTCAGAAAATTTAATTATGATCCTTTATGCTTTGGCCACTTACCAAAACGCTTGAAACAATGCTGAACGTTTGATAACTGACTATCTCCTCAGGACTTATGTTGCTTAAAAGCAATTTTGTGATTTGACTTCTACCTCCTTCCTTCATATCTAAATATAAGCTCTCACTTTAGATTTATAGGTGTTGGTTTTGAGGCAAAAATAAGTCTTGTTTAAAAATAACGAATTACCTATCCTATTAAAACCAACACCTGTTTTATACCAAATTAATCATCTCAATTCAAGCAGAAATTGCACATTTGCCGTAAGGCATCCCCTAGCGGAATACCCATGCGGGTGCGTGTCAAGATTGTTGGTAAAATCTACAGAAAGAAGCGTCTGTCATTTCGACCGTAGTGAGCACAGCGAACGGAGTGGAGAAATCTGCTTTGAAGGCAGACCTCTCCACTCGGCCATACGGCCTCGGTCGAGGTGACAAAAGGCGACCAACCATTATCCATTGAGATAATAGGTAATATAATAGCGTCCACCTCACCTACAAACTTGACATGCACCCTACCCATGCTTGGACTATAAAGGGCCTGACATATTTGATTTGGGATGTTTTCATTGTAACCGTTCACGGCCTTATATATTGAATTTGGGCCATTTTATGTCATTGCGAGCTATGCCCCTTAGGGAGCGAGGCAGTCCGTAAGGACTCCGTAGGAGAGCCGAGCGTGGCAATCTCTCTGTTGCGAAGATCGAGATTGCTTCGGCCTATCCGTTCTCCGCCACTCAGGGGCTACGAAGGATGAAAAGGCCTCGCAATGACAAAAAAAACTGGTTTGCCCCCATGAACAGTTACTTTTTATCATTGATGATAGCTGCCAATGCCGTAATCCGGTAAGGCCCTAAGGGGTCCCTAACGGGAGGATCCCTTGCGGGAGGCATCCCCTAGCGGACAAACATTACACATTTTAAAAAGCAATCGGGGCTTATATTAAATAAATCGATATAAGCCCCGATTAAACTATTAACCTGAACTAATCACTATTCTTCTGAAGGAAGAGAAACACCTATATCATCAATGTACAAATCACCTGCACCGCCAAGTTGTGGATTATCCCTATCGCCGACACCAATAACTATCTTCTTGATAGCCTGTGAATTCACGCCGGTAAAGTCAGCCAGCGGAATACTCCACTCTGTCCAGGTGTCTGTAGTCGTTGCAGCCGGGTCCGTATGTTTAATCACTGTAATATTGGCTGCGTTATCCTCCAGACCGATATACAACCCCTCAGGGGTGTTGCTTTCTATACCGATATCCTGTGACTGCCATGGGCCCGTAACCGTACCCGTCATGCTGACATCAGAGAACTCGGCTGTACATGTCACATCTGCGTTTCCACCAGCCAGGCATAAGCCCACATAGACATTCTGAAGCATAGTCACTGTTTCCGTACCCATTAGTACCCAGTTTGAGCCATCAGCCGACCGTTCGCCCGTAAAGGTGTTTCCGCTTCGGGTCAATCTCACCCAATATGGAGCAGTGATTGAATCTTGTGTAGCTACTGTCGCCAGAGCATCGCCGGTACCCGGACGGTTCTGGAAGGAGATACCGCTGGGCTGAACGATTACCATTGCGTGAGTTGAATCTGGCTCCAATGTCTCACGAATCATCACTCCAGCCTTGGTTGTCGTACTGGGGTTAGTAAGACTGACCACCTTTGCCGTTATGCTCCCAACGCCGGATAGCTGCTGGTAGGCAAAATGGAACTGGTCGGATTCGCCTGTGATACCCTCGCCACGAGCAGTTACCGTGTAGGTTGGTGGCCCTGCTATGAAGCTGCCGTAAGACGGCAGTACACCTCTAAACCATAGGCTCAAGGTGTTAACGCCATTCTTAGTCCAATCCTGTGCTGTTTGCCACACGCGTTCGGCTTCGGAATAAAGCAAAGTACCACTCCGTTCATAGCTGGTACCTTCGTTTATAGTACCATCGTTGTCATAACGCATATACATTGCCTGTCGGCCACCATTCACTATGGTTCGTTCAGCAAATGGAGCGTCCAAGTGTCCCACAGTCATGCCGGTATTATTCACGTAGTAGTCTGACCATGTCTCGTATATCACATTATCCATGTCGTTGTAGGTTTCAAAGTTATCCACCACTATAAAGTCAGCCACCGAAAAGCTCCAGACATTGCCGATATGCATTGTGCTATCAGCTTCGATCTCATCGATCCTCCAGTAGTACGTCTGCCCCCAGATAAGCGGAGCCTCTGGAAGAACATAAGTGGTATCTGCAAGTACCTGTCTGCCACGATATACACCCACTGTAGCGGTCGTCGCTTCAGTAACAGTGGTTTGATCGGTACCGAAGTACACATCGTGCTGTGCGGCTCTATCTCCTGCTTCCCAGCTTAGAATGGGTACATCAGTGGTATCTGTGGCACGATGACGGGGGCTTAAACAATTGGCGGTTAGACGGACCATTAGCTGTTGTATCTCGGCAGTTGATAGTACCTTATCGTAGATTCGGAAATCATCCAAATATCCGTTATATTGTCGTTGCGCAACAAAATTCTCCGACCTGCCGATCCAGTTATTGGTGGTAACACCGAGGTCACTCGGAGTAAGCGTGGCATTATCGAGCTGACCAACTTGCTGGCCGTCGAGGTACATCGTAAAGGTATCGTTGTCCGCGTTTATTGTCACCGCAAGATGGAGCCATTCGTTAGTGGGGATGATACTGCCCTGTTGGGCTGCATTTCCGCCATAACCTAAAAACTGTGATGTACCATCACTGAAAATCTCGAAATTCGTCGGAGGGCTGGAACTAACACGGGGCCCAAACTGCAGGTAGTTATCAGGGCCGGTGCCGAAGGAGAAAAACCGCTGGTATCTTCGGCTGCCTTCATTGCCCGCCCAGTTGACCCATATCGCAAAGGTACTATTAGTCAGTGAAGAGATGACCAAACCGGCAGGTACACTTACATAAATGTCATCAGAAGGGTCAGGACTTTCGACGTTGTCAAAGAAAATAGCGCTGCCAAAGAAACCCGCATCGAAGGTCGGATCGCCATAAGTAGTGCCATCGCATCCATAGCTGGAATCTATCACATCGTTATCAAATGTCCACCAGCCGACAAGACTCGGCTCACTAACTGGTGGACTGCTGGGGACGGTCGTAAATCTCCAGACCTGGCCTTTATGGATAACTGTGTCGCTCTCGAGTTCATCGACCCGCCAGTAGTAAGTCTTATTGGCTTCAAGAGTGACTCCGGCTCCTGCGGCAGTCCAGTTCGGATCGCCGGCCGTCGGCCCTAAGAACTGCCTAAATGGAACATCTGTCGAACCAGCAGAGGCGCTGTTCACCTGGTCGAAGTTGTCGCTGAGATATACATTATGCCCCAAGGCCGCACCGGTTCCGGCGCGCCATTGAAGGGTTATTTTCGGAGGCACATACACAGCCCTATCAGATGGAGTGGGAATCCAGGCGACTTGAGGCTGAAGCCTGAAGTTCCAGATATCACCTCTATAGACGGAACCGCCAGTACCAACCGTATCGACGCGCCAATAGTAAATCACATCTTGCACAAGATCTGTTGCCGTATAGCTTGTACCGCTGATAAGGCCCTTATCCGCAGCCGCGGCACCATCGCTTACATCGTCCCAATTATCACTGATATACAGATGGCTTCCGTTCGTATCAGCCGCGAAAGCCCCCGGAATCCACGAAAGGTCCGCCTCTGTAGTACCTACAGGAAAGACTGTGCCATCAGCCGGCGTAGGAAATGTAGCAATGGGAAAACCCATTACCTGCTTTAATTGGTCCTCTGATAGTGTCCGGTCATAGATGCGGAAGTCATCCAAATAGCCAACAAAGTAATGCTGGCCGGCCACTATGGGCCTTCCGAGCCAGTTCCTGTTCGTAACACCGAGATCAATAGGGGCGAATGTGGCCTCGGTGTTAACGCCGCGTTCTATGCCGTCAACGTACAATCTGAATATGTCATTGACATCATCTATCGTCACAGCAACATGGTGCCAGCTATATGCCGGCAGCGTCGCGTCTTCCCACGTCACGGTCTGCGTGGTTCCGCCAGCCACAATCCCGAAAGTCATTGGCGGGCTGCTGCTCGCCCGGGGCCAGAGGTACATATAATTCGATGTGCCGGTACCGATACTGAAAATAGGCGAATATTTATAAGTACCACCGATTGTGCGAAAGTTCACCCATATCGTAAAGCTACAATCCATCAGCGAGCTGATAACCGAGCCGACTTCCCTTGGCAACATTACATACGGGTTTGCAGGGTCGCTGGCGCTGCTAAGGCCTTCAAGATTAATTGAAATGTTATCGGGATATAGCAGCAAGTCGTCCCCGTAAGTCGGACCAGCTACATAATCCGGCTCTCCAAATGTAGTGCCATTAAGACCATTGCCAGAGGAATCATTCACATTCCCGTCGAACTTCCACCAGGCTAAAAGACCCGGGTCCTGAGCAGTGGCTACACTGGGCAGAAGTAAGCCAAGCACCATAACAAAACAAGACAAAGAAATTAATTTCCTACCCATAATAGTCCTCCTTAAAGACAAATTTACTATTACTGTGTTTGGGCCACACACCAAAACACCTGTTGTCTTCAACTTGCCCCGTTATAACTCTTCTTCTTCATTGGATGCTATATACTTATATAGAAAGCGTTCTACAGATTTTTAAAAGTTTCTAACAGTGCCAGTCTTGGACAACACTGCACAAAACATCAGATAATACTTTCTCCCCTCCGGAAAACCTTTTATTTAAGAAATAGAACCTTTTGTGACGTGGCTGTGCCTCCTTCCTTCATAACTAAACACAAACTGTTAAGATATAAGAAATGTTGATTTTACAACAAAAACCATGTCCTCTTCCAAAACAATGATTTTGGCCTTCTACTAAGCCAATATCTACATGTAAACCATTATATAATATTTGCACTAAATTAACCACCCCAATTTCAAGCATAATTTTCAATTATTCCGACATGCGCCCGACTATATACCAAAAATTATCAATTTAGCCTTTACTTAGCTAATTCTCAGCGGTATAGTGTCTTTGTTGACAAGTAATTACATGGAGGGCTGTAGAATGACCGAACAGAATAAACAAAAGAGCCCTTTAGCGGCAGTGCTGATTTCCGCGATAATAGTTGCTATTATAGTGGTCTGGGCTGTGGTTAAACCCAAATCAGCCGAACCTACATACCAGGAGCAACTGCATGAGCACGAATCCAACCGGACTTTGAGCGATCAACCAGCAACTGCACCGTCAGCAGAAAACGCTGATGACTCTTCAAATATGCGAACCGGATTATTAACAGGGCTTAAGCCAAGTCTAAGAGATGTCATAAAAAAAGCAAAGACCTGGGGACCCGTATTTGAATCCTGGTTTGGCAAACCGGCACCGGACTTTAGCTTGACCGACCTTACCGGCAAACAGCACACACTAAGCGATTACCAAGGCAAATATGTGATTATTATCTTCTGGGCCACCTGGTGTGGGCCCTGCCGAATGGAGATACCACATCTAATCGAATTACGTAACACGATGGGCCAAGACAAATTAGCGATGCTGGCTATATCAAATGAGGGCCCGGCCTTGCTTAAGAAATTCGTTGCCCAGCAAAAAATCAATTATACGCTTTTTTCAAACCAGGAAATTATGCCGACGCCCTACAATCTGGTAAATTCCATTCCCTGCAGTTTCTTTATCGATCCGCAAGGCAAAATAAAATTAGCTACCATCGGTATGCTATCTTTGACAGATACAAAGGCCATACTGCAGGCAAAGTAGGTATTTTGATTCTATTCTAATAAAATTTATAACTAACAAAGTCTTGTGCCGGTTAAGGTTTTTTGGTATATTAGAAAAGTCCTGTTTTAGTCAAAGGGAGGCTTTATTGTGTATATAGAGGAAAATGGGAACAATGAAAACTAAAGCCTTCACTCTTATTGAATTGCTGGTAGTGATAGCAATTATCGCTCTCTTGATGGCTATCATTGTGCCGACACTGAATAGGGCCAGAGAGCTGGGCAGACGTGCGGTTTGTCTGAACAATGTTAAGCAGTTGGCCCTTGCCTGGAATTTATATGCCGACAACAACGACAACAAGATTGTCGTTGGTAATACACATCAAAATATGGAGAATTGTTGGGTATATTGGGAGCAGGCTTTAGATGAAGATGATAAAATAAAGGGCATCCTAAAGGGGTATCTATATCCATACTGCCCGGATTTAAAGCTTTATAGGTGCCCTACGGGTGTAAAAGGAGAAGTAGTAACATACTCAATAGTTGATTATATGAACGGCCATGAGAAGGTTGAAGGAGCCACTATTGCCCCATTGAAAAATCGCCTGCAAATTCGCAATGCCTCCAGGCAGATCGTTTTTCTTGACGAAGGTCGGCTGACGCCCTCAAGCTGGACCGTTTACTATCTGCAGGAACGGTGGTGGGACCAGATTACAGCCAGACACGGCAACGGAACAACCTTCGCTTTTGCTGACGGCCATAGCGAATACTGGAAGTGGAAAGACCCACGTACCGTAAAGATAGGCAAAATGGATTACTCTGCGGCGATATCATCATTAAGCCCACCTATCGACGACACACATTGGGGGCAAGGCAATGAAGATTTACATCGTGTGCAAAGGGGTGCATGGGGGGGGAAATTAGGTTATACGCCGTCTTCTTCTCCTTATTAAAAAGACATTATTTCGCCCTGTTCATTTTTTTGACTCATATTCCCAGAGCAAAACCACGACCGCAAGATAGCTAAAGCATATATGTACAAATAAAATAAACACTTATACCCTAAGCGAAATCAACCAAAAATTTCTGGACAAAATTAAGTGAGGCGGTTAAAATCATTTTGTCGAAGCTAAAAGAATTGGAATCTTGTTAATAACTAAGGTACGTCACTATGGCACACAAAAAGGGACAAGGCTCTTCCAGAAACGGCAGAGACAGCAACGCTCAATATAGAGGTGTGAAGCTTTTCGGCGGCCAAGCGGTAAAAGCAGGCTCAATTATCGTTCGGCAGTGCGGAACTAAGTTCTTTCCCGGCTCTAATGTCGGCATGGGCAAGGACTACACCTTGTTTGCTACTGCAAATGGACAGGTTCACTTTCAAGGCAGAAAAGTACACGTAGTTTAACAAAAAGAATAAAACAACTAATAAAATAAAAAAGGATGGTAATTACCATCCTTTTTCTATATCGAGATACGAGCTACGAGATATGTTTATTGACGAGGCACAAATCTGGGTCAAGGCAGGAAATGGTGGTGACGGCTGCGTCAGCTTTCGGCGGGAAAAGTTTATTCCCAAGGGCGGACCCGACGGCGGTGACGGCGGAAAAGGTGGCAGCATATATTTTCAGGCTGTCAAAAACCTCGATACTCTTATGGATTTTGCCGGCAAACACCACTGGCAGGCGGAAAACGGCCGACCCGGCTCAGGAAGTAATAAACATGGAGCAGATGGCCAAGACCTGATTATCAATGTCCCGCCCGGCACACTGATCTATGACGCGGACCTGAACCTGCTTCTAAAAGACCTCAGCGAGATCGGATTGAAGGTGTGCGTCTGCCGTAGCGGAAGAGGCGGTAAAGGAAATAAAGCCTTTGCTACGCCAATCAATCAGGCCCCCAAGTACGCCGAACCCGGCAAAAAGGGACAAGAGAGAAATATCAGACTCGAATTAAAGCTCATCGCTGATGTCGGCCTCGTCGGTATGCCCAACGCCGGCAAAAGCACTTTAATTTCTCGCTGCTCAGCAGCCAGGCCGAAAATCGCAGATTATCCCTTCACCACAACTGAGCCTGTCCTCGGCATCGTGGAATTAAGTGACTTTCGCAGATTTGTTATGGCTGATATCCCCGGCTTAATCGAAGGTGCCCACAAAGGATCAGGACTCGGACACGAATTTTTAAGACACATTGAAAGGACTAAAATATTAGTACACATCCTTGACATCATGCCGATAGACGGCTCCGATCCTTTTGAAAACTACACCCAGATACGCCGGGAGCTGGAATTATACAGCAAAGTCTTAGCCGAAAAAGATGAACTAATCGTCGCCAACAAAATAGACCTCGACCCAACTGGAAAATCAGTTGAATCCCTGCGAGAAAAATTGAAAAAACCAGTTCTCCCAATCTCCGCAGTTACCGGCTCCGGAATCAAGGAACTAATAGAGCTTTTATGGCAAAAGGCCAAAGAGCTTAAGGGATAATTACCCCAAGCACAGATCCTGGGGCTAATCGCCGGGGGAAATTGGCTTTGTCCCGTCTTGAGCCGGGTCGAAAGATTGGGTTTGTTTTCACTAATGCGCCTACGGCGTACAAGATGTCCTTTGCAATAAATATATTTCTCATAATCTCTTGATACAATTAACCTTATATCCACTTGACTTTTCCAAAAACCTGTCCTGAGCGAAGTCGAAGGATTGGCTTTGTTTTGCATAAAAATAGGCCGATTTGTCGAACATTCTCTACAATTGTAGAACACATTGGTTATTTTCGTTAAGCGTTTATAGGTTGCGCAACTGGTTTCGATTAACGTTATACGTCTAACGTGACGAGCAGCGCAACCGCAACCTGACATTCTTTCCTTGTTATCCTGATACTCCGATATCCTGATACCCATTATCTGATACTCTAGTAACCTGATAGCCTAATTTACCCAGTAGGCCAGTAAAATAGACTGTAAATAAGAGAAATGACTTTATCTCATGGGGTGAATTCTTCCCTTCCGTCTTGGCCGTAAAAAATCGAGTATCCAGCATCCAGAATCGAGTATCAATATTCACTTTTTAGTTTGATGCATATTATACCCAAAAACGGCAAAAAAACAAGCAAAATCTACATCTGGTCACAAGTTTAAGTAACACAATTTCATCAAGTCAAAAAAAGTGTAGATTATCGAATTCAACTGAATTATTTATTGCTCACCAGCGACGTGAATTATGTCCCCTATCAAACATTTCCTCTTAGACCAATAAGTCTTATCAAGGAATAAGATTAGACGCTTTTTCGCTCGACTAATTGTGGTATTAAGAACAAGCTTGCCAACAGGTATATTTGAGTCTGTAAGGAATGGTCTGACTCCTGGTAAGCGCGTTGTATCCGAAACACTGAAGAAAACCCAATCCCACTCTCTGCCCTGGGCTTTATGAGTGTTAAGCACTTCCACGGCATCAAGCAGGTGTTCATCACGAAGTTTTTGCCATATAAGTTTTGCTTGATTCTTATAAGGTGTAAGCACAACTGCAGAGGGTCGTTCTTCCTCGTTCGGATATATTTCAGTAAATCTTCTGATATGTGAGACTATTTTGTTGGCCTCGGAATGATTTTGCCATTTCTTAGAATTCGGAACAAGAAGCGGTTCGCAATCACAAACAGATAGCTCTGTGTCCATTTCTCCCCATCCCTGTAAACCAATGTCATACACATGAGCATCGAGTATCCGGGCCAGCCGTTCTCCAAACCGATATGAGACTGTAAGTATTTTCTTGTCAGTCGGCCAATAAGCCTCTGAGAGACTATGGATTTCTTCAAAATCATTTCCATGCCGAAAGACATCTTTCAAGAAATGCGCACCTTTAGCCCAATACGACTCCATAACAGCGTCGTGAACATCTTCACATATGGGCGGCAACTGTTTGTCATCCCCCAAAAGTGCAATAGGTCGCTTTAGGCTCAATAGAGGCAAGATTTTAGCTACAGGGGCATACGGGGCTTCATCAACAAATACTCTGTCAACTGTCAAACTGGTATTCATCGAAAAACCAATAAAGCCATCCAGAGTCATTCCTATGACAGATTTGTTGCTTAGGTCTAACTCAAACTCCTTTTTCTTTTGCTCAAGTTTTTCAATCTCTTCTTCAATGGCAGCTTTTCTTCCATCCAGAGGAATTTTATCAAAAGGCTGGAAGTGCAGTGTTAATTCCTTGAGTCTGGCGCTGTCTGTGTCAATCGTCTCTGATAGAGACTGTATATTGTTCTTAAAAGAAAGCAGATCACTTTTTGCCGCATCCAGAGTAGAATGTTGTATTGAGAGTTCCTTTTGAGCAGTGTGCAAATTGCGTTCTGCCTGCTCGACTTTCTGTGTTTGTTCACAAATAGTTGCATTCAGTTTTTCAAAACGGCCCAAGCGTTGATCACGTCTTTGGCGAATAGACTGCAAGGTAGCTTCTATCTGCTCCAGATCGCTTTTAGCTTTGCTAATTTTTGCATTTAGTCTCCTTACTTTATTTGTCTGAATACCGACACAAATCAGAAGTCTGGTAAAGAAACCGAGGTTGTCAAGTTTGTGTCGATATTCAGATAGAGTTTGCCTGGTCTCAGTAGAAAGGCTTTCGTTGCTCTCGATTTCGTTATTCAGTTCAGGAATCCTTAAGCTGTCTCTCTCTTGTTGCATTTCTGAGAGAATTTCTTTGGCTTTCTCTAAGTCTTTCTCAACCATCTCGACTCGTCGTGCTTCTGTTTCAACAACAGGAGAAATCCTTTCGATGAGACTCTGCTTCTGCGGAATGTTTTCTTCACAGTTCCTCAATTGGTCCCTGTTACGCTCCAGTTCGAATGTAAGCGTTTTTATTTCTTCGAGTGCTTTGCGTTCAACTTCCAAGTCTTGTATTCTTTTATTTAGGTCTCTGATCTCAAACTCGAACGCCCTTTGCTCACAGCATTCGGGATAGCGGTCAAGGAAATTTTCTGAGGGAATTCCCAGTCTCGCCACCTTGTCTTTGGGAACAAACTCTAAGATAGACTCTAAAGCATTATCAACTGCAAGGTTGGTATAGGCAAGAACCAGAGCTTTCTGCTTTTGATTAGTTAGAGCATAAATTGCTTTAGCCAGAACATACTTTGTTTTGCCTGTTCCAGGCGGACCCCATATGTATGATAAATCGTTACAAAGAATTGATTGGATAGCTTCCCGTTGTTGTTCCAAACGAGGATGATTAAGATCATTGGGTTCTTCAAAGATTAGCTTTTCTGCCTTCTTCCATTCGACTTTTGTTCGCGCGGCCAAATTTTCAAGATCGACAACTTGTCTACCACGTTCTTGAAACCACTCGAGACATCGCTGGACGAGCCATCGGAAATCGAGGCAGAGACTACCCCCTTGACTCTGAATCTTTTCTTTAGAAGCCAATTGCGTTCTGCCGCTTCTCCTCTCGTAGGATATTATATGTACCGGGATAAGTCTTGCTGGATCTTCTATTGGTGTGTAAACTGCACTGGAATCAGAACGTATGCTTAGATGGCTGGGCAAACGACATAAATACTGGTATTGGGTTTTTCCCTCGATGAGCAAGAGTTGTGGTGTTTCTATCAGTTGATCAACTGTGTATTTCTCAATTCCCCTATTATTTTCTGTCAAGAAATTAAGATATTGTTCTGTGCTATCTCTTGCAGCCTTCACTATTTCTTGCGCAGAAAGAAAAGGCACATTTAATCCCTTCAAGACTTATCACAACGTTCTACACTCAGCAAATTTTTATTAGTGACAGTGATCGTTTTCTACGTACTTTCCAAAAGACGTTATTAAGAAGCACAAATCCAAGATGTCTCGCTTTGCAGCTCGCTTATGGGGAATTTAAATCATTGTGGCGGAATTTTCAAGAAAAAAGACAAAAAGTGCATAAGGTGAAAAAGTGGTCAGGAGCATTTTGGGGATGGTTTTAGTTGGATCTTAAACCGTCGCCGTTTTTAGTAAGAAGCCATCCCTATCCCACCGTTAGGCGTCCCTGACAGGATTAAGGGATGAGGCTGCCACACAATAAAAAGAGAATAACAAGCCTGATCGGTGCGATTTATTTTTTACTGTTGTTATGGTCTTTTGATGCCGAGGTCCTTACAAATCTTTCGACAAAGATTGTCGTGTATTTCCCTATGTCTTGGGATGGTCGAAACCTTTTTCGCCTTGCGATTCACATACACAGTATGGCTGCCGCCTTCGCGAAGAAATTCGCATCCTTGCCTTTCGAGGTGCCTTATAAGATCCGTTCTATTCATGCAGTCAGTGTTCCAAAGGGTTCTTTGACTACTTCCTTTCCGGCATTTTCTTCTTCGTGAATCTGCCGATAAGACTGTAAAACCAATTCGATGGCTTCTTTTAAATTTCTTTTTGTTTCAGCTAGCGTTGCTCCTTGTGTATTTGCTCCCGGCAGCTCTTCAACATACCCAATATAACCGTTTTTTACCCTTTCGAACACAGCAGTAAGTTGGATTCGCATATTTTTATCCTTTTATTATATTTTACCCAAAACTTGGATTTATAATATCTTTTTTCCATGCACTTGTCAAATTAACTTTTCCCTCGTCTATGCTCGGTACGACATTACTTAGAAGCAAAAATTGACAATTGCTGGTGAATAAGGTAAGCTGTTAAATGTAAGTACAAAGGTATAAAAGCACAAGACGATTGAAAATAGATGATAATCCATGTTTAGCCGACACATCCTTCGACCCGGCTTAGGACGGGTTTGTTCGCGGCGTCGGCAAGTACGCATTATGAGCATAATCGCGATAGATATTGGTAATACGAACATTTCTATCGGGCTTTTTCTCGATGGTCAGGAGCAGTCCATAAAGTCCATCTCCGGCGATTCACAATCGGAATTGATAAGCTGCCTCGAATCGGCCTGGCAAAAAATCCCCATAGCCGAAAGCTCAAAAGACAAAAAACGCGACGGCGTCATCGTCATCAGCAGTGTAAAAGCCTCCTGGACTAAACTCATTCAAAAAATAGTAAACGATAATCTCGGTGAAAATGTGCACATGATAGGTAAAGACATACCTCTGCCGATGCCCTTATGGGTGGACGAACCTGACAAAGTCGGCACCGACAGGGTAGTTGCAGCAGCAGCGGCATACGCAGTTGTCGAAGACGCTGTGGTCATTGCGGATTTCGGCACCGCTGTCACTATCGACCTAGTTGATCAACACGGTGTCTTTCAGGGCGGCGTTATCTGCCCCGGCTTTGAAATCAGCGCAAAAGCCTTGAGAGACAATACCGCTCAACTTCCGAATATCAAAGTCACTAAGCCGCAAGGGCCCTATGGAAAAAACACGGCTGAGGCCATAAATTGCGGACTGTATTATTCCATTATCGGAGCGCTGGAAGAGGTGATTAGACGCTATGCTGAGCAAATCGGCAGATGGCCGCAAACAGTAATTACAGGCAGCGGTGCTGAAACTATAAGGGACGATTGTAACTTCATAGATAATTATGTGCCGCATCTGGTCGTAAAAGGCATAGTCTTAGCCTACCAAAAATACATCGAAGAAAAAGCTGAGGTCGTCTGAGTTATGAGTACCTTTGCTGCCGTAATGACCGGTAAGGCAGCCGCTGCAATATCAACCATCCAACTCTTCGGAGACTCAGCCGAGGACATCATCAAAAAAATATTTGAGCCCGCAAAGACGAAACAGCCGAAATTTGTGGTCGGCAAAATCCTGCTCGGCACAATCAACGATGGAGATGTACCTATCGACCAGGTGACAATAGGCTGCGAGGCCCCTAACAGTTTCGCCATACACTGTCACGGCAACCCGCTCATTGTGGAAATGATAATGCAACTGCTGCAGCGCTGCGGTGCTAAGCTTATAACCGCTGAGCAATTATTAGCTAAAACGCTTGATGCGAAAAAAAACCTCGGCACAATCGCGCTCGAAGCAAAGCTGGCCCAGTTGCAGGCAAAAACGATTCAGGGAACCAAAATAATCGCCAACCAGATCGAAACTGGTTTAACCAAAAAAGTAGAAAAGTGGCTTCAAAGTATAAATGAAACACAACTTGACGAAATCTCTGACGAAGCTGGGCAGACACTTAAAGATAGCCAAATAGCAAAATTGATTATCGCAGGCTGCAAGGTAGTGATAATTGGCCCGCCGAACAGCGGCAAAAGCACGCTATTGAACTGTTTAGCCGGCCGACAAAAAGCAATAGTCACCGATATCAAAGGCACGACCCGTGATTGGGTCTCAGCCACCTGCCGAATTGAGCCTCTTTCAATAGAATTCTTTGACACAGCAGGTCTTGATGAGAAACTCTCAGCAGATAGTGACACTATCGAAAAAGCAGCTCAGCAAAAAAGTGTCGAGATTTTAGAGCAAGCGGATTTGGTCTTGATTGTTCTGGATAACAGCCAACCAGTGGAGCAGCTCGATAAGTTCTTACTTAAAAAAGTTGCCAATAAGCGAGTCCTGACAGTCATAAACAAATCCGATTTACCCGCCAAATTCGATACTACCAAACTGCCCGAAAGTCTGGGCAGAACAGTGCTGATAAGCGCTAAATTCGGCACTGGCATTGAAGAGCTTACAGAAAAAATCACGCAAACTTTTGGCGTCGCCGATTTTGATTTGAAAACTGCTGTTTGCTTCACCAACCGACAGGAAGAACTGCTAACAAAATTAAAGAAGGCTAAATCCAAACCGCAGGCAGCTTCCATTATAACAGAGTTGTTAAAAGGCCAAGTATAGGGTGGGCTGTGCCCACCAAAAAATGAACCACAGATTTCACGGATTTTGAGTTTTTAATTTTCTATTTCATCTATGCAATCCGTGGTGAAAAATAAATGGTGGGAAGATACCTGACTTTCTGCTAAAATAATAAATCAATCCAACATAATTTTTTGCTATTGGAACTATGAAAAAAGAATACGACTTTAGTAAAGGTATTAGAGGAAAATACACCAAGCAGTACAAAACAGGAACTAATATCGTTTTGCTTGATCCAGACGTGGCCAAGGTGTTTAAAACACCGAGGTCGGTGAATCAGGCGTTAAGATACTTGGCCAAAATCATAAAAGCTCAGAAACAAAAAGCATAACGACAATAGCAGCGTAAAAACGGTCACGAATTTTAAAATAAATGAAGGAGAATAATTATGGCTACGTTTATTTCCTTGGTGAGTTTTACCCAGCAGGGGATTCGAGATTTCAAGGCCACCGCTGCCAGGGCTGCTAAATTCAAATCTATGGCACAGATAGCAGGGGTAACGGTCAAAGAGGTCTATTGGACCATGGGAGTTCATGATGTCGTGCTCATCTTGGAAGCTCCGGATGACGAAGCAGCAACCGCGGCTATGCTGAGCCTGGCTTCGCTTGGCAATGTCAGAACGCAGACTTTGCGGGCTTTTAGCTCGTCGGAGATGGAAGGAATTATTTCTAAGGTGCCAAACACCGGTTAAGTGATAAGCCGGGTAGGATGTGCTCTGGCGTCCCCAAACGCGATACGTGGGTGTCCATTTCGCAAAAAATTGCGAAAATGGGAATTCGTGCCTCGTCAATAACATGGCGAATACAGGAATTGCTGTTGTGTCAACTCACTTTTTCAGCACACTATTAAACCTCGCCAATATATCCTTGTGTTCTGCAATCTCACAAAATTCCGAAAGCCATTTCTCTATGTATTTGAAATCATAAGCTTTTCTATCACAAGCCCACCATGTTTATTGCCTTTGCAATTCTTAAATCCACCTCCAGTCCGTCCAGGATATTCTCGGAATTGATCGCCCCTAAAGACACAGCTTCTTTGTGGAGCATCTCATAGATAGCCAGAGCTTGCTTGTAGGAAAGATTTTCCTCTACGCTTAACTTGCGATATAACTCATCCAATTTATGTCTGTTTTGTATCATTGTCCGTTCAAAGCTCACCTTATCAAAACCGGAGCGCCACTTTAAGTCTTGCAGGCTAAGCCGGGTACAAAACTCTCATAGTACCACTTTCAGACCAAGGTGTTTTTCCATAGGAGTAAAATCTCTATCGCTATGTAATAAAGGTAGATTATTTGAGATGCAGAACGTTGCGATGATAACATCAATCGTTTTTCTGACCGTCACTCCTTTTCTTCTCATAAAGCGATAATTTTCGGCGCTTTTGATGGCTAATTCTTTTCCGAGCATCTCTCTGAAAATAAGTGAATCGAGCAATTCTCTGGCCTTTTTAAAATCTTTGTCTTCCTGAAAACCCTGAAGAACCTCTGTAAGAATAACATCTCCAATAACAATCAACTCACTGCCCAAGAGAGAATCCAAAAGATTGGTTCGTCTTGTGCTCTTGCCGTTGAAATAATCGATCCAGACCGAAGAATCTACAACTATCATCTGTCCGTTCTCATTTTATTTAAGTTGCCTGTCCAGTTTAATTTGCCGCGAAAGGCCTTGATTCTTTTCTGGTGATTTACCTGTATAAGTAATTTTAGCCCCTCTTCAATAGCTTTTTTCTTGGTTTTGAACCCTGAAAGACTAAGAGCAGAACTGACCAAATTGTCATCAAGAACAACATTCGTTCTCATTATTAAATCTCCCTGAATGTGTAATTTTTACATAATTATACACATTGAGGAAAAGCTATGCAAGAACAATTTATAAAAAATATAGAACTAAAAAGAGCGGAGCACCACGGGCGTAGCCCGTGGCACCTCTCAATTCTCCGTAGTAGAACTACTACGAAGGATAAACATCTTCGGCGTAACCCGCCGAAGCGGCTGCGAAGGCGGGTGAATAGAGCAAAGCCTCTTAACTTGTAGCTGGGCCACTTGCTAAATGGGCCGGTCGGTGTATAATCTCGTGGTATGGCTATCGAGACCGAAAAACTGACGCCAGCGATGAGGCAGTTTCACCAATTCAAGCGGAAATATCCGGATTGCATACTGTTTTTTCGCATGGGCGATTTCTACGAGACCTTTTACGAGGATGCCGAAATCTGCTCGCGAGTCTGTGGCATAGCGCTGACCAGCCGAAGCAAAGGCGACAATCCCATCCCGCTTGCCGGCGTGCCGTATCACGCTGTTGAGAGGTACCTGAAAAAAATGCTGCAGGCCGGCTACAAAGTCGCCGTCTGCGAGCAGGTCGAAGACCCTAAAACCGCAAAGGGCGTCGTTAAGCGCGACGTCGTGCGAATTGTCACCCCCGGCACGATCACCGATGACATCCTGCTAAACGCCAAAGAAGATAATTTCCTCTGTGCAGCATCTCTGGACACAAAACAACAAGCCACGATTAGCTGGATTGATATTTCGACCGGCCACTTTTTTGTTCAGAATCTTCCGGAAAAAAATTTACTCGATGAGCTGCTCAGGTTAAATCCAGCAGAGTGTCTCCTTGCAGACAGACGCGGCGAGCTGTTCGAAGCCGAGATGAGAAAACTGGCAAAAGACATTGCTCAATTGACCAAAGCCACCGTAACTGAACGGCCCGCCTGGTATTTCGACCCCTATCAGGCAAGGCAGCGCCTGCTAAAACATTTCGGCACCACCACCCTCGAAGGCTTCGGCATCAGCGACACCGACGATGGCCTGATTTCTCCAGCCGGTGCTATTATCGAATATCTCAACGAAACTCAAAAAACAACGCTCGGCCACATCCAGAGTTTGAAAAAAATAAATCGTCAAAAGTTCCTGCAAATCGACCCAACCAGCCTACGGAGTCTGGAAATCCTGCGAACGCTTCGCACCGAAAGCCAAAAGGGAACGCTTCTCGATTGTCTCGACCAGACACTAACCGGTATGGGCGGCAGGATGATAAGAAACTGGCTGTGTATGCCGCTATGTGACCCCGGTGCAATCGAGCTGCGCCAGGACGCCATCGAAGAATTAAAGAATAGTGACGCCAAATTAACCGATATTCGCAAACTGCTTTCAAAAATATCCGATACCGAAAGAATCACAGCCCGCATCAGCATATTCAGAGCAACGCCGCGAGATTTAGTTGCTCTTGCAGCGACACTTCGGCAAATACCGAAATTGCGCCAAATCCTGCAGCAGTTCGGTGCAGATCTGCTTATGCGGTTAGCCGGCCAATGTGACAGTCTGGATGAATTAGCCGACCTGCTTGAGGCGGCAATCGAGCAGGACCCTCCTTCACATCTTCGCGATGGTGGCGTAATACGAGCCGGCTTTTCCGAAGAGCTCGACCGCCTGCGCTCAATCTCCCGAGACGGCCAAAGCTGGCTGCGACGGTATCAAAAAGAACAGGTTGAGCGGACCGGCATCGGTAACCTGAAAATCGGCTACAATAAGGTCTTCGGCTACTATATTGAAGTCACTCACTCATCAGCAAACAAGGTCCCGGCTGATTACGTCCGCAAGCAAACAATCAAAAACGCTGAACGCTACATCACCGAGGAGCTAAAAGAGTATGAAACCCAGGCCCTAAGTGCCGATGAAAAGGCCCTCGAATTGGAGCAGCAATTGTTCGACCAGATTCGCCGACAGGCTGCTGGGTACATAAGCCGACTTCAAGCCCTTGCCGATACCGTCGCACAGTGCGATTGTCTATCTGCGCTGGCTTACTTAGCCAAACGGCGTAATTACATCCGCCCCAAAATGACCAATGGCGGCGAGCTTACCATCCGCGATGGTAAACACCCTGTCTTAGCTGAAACACTCGGCCCGGAGTTTGTCCCTAACGATATCGAGCTTGGCAGCGGCGCCGGTGACATCCTTGTTATCACAGGCCCTAATATGTCCGGCAAAAGCACCTATATAAGACAAAATGCCCTGCTGGTCATGATGGCTCAGACCGGCTCTTTCATCCCCGCTTCGCAGGCCACCATCGGCTTAGTCGATAGAATCTTCACCCGTGTTGGTGCTTCTGACGAACTTGTTCGCGGTCAATCGACCTTTATGGTCGAAATGACCGAAACCGCAAACATCCTCAATAATGCTACTGAAAAATCCCTCGTTATTCTTGACGAGGTTGGCCGCGGCACAAGCACCTACGACGGCCTGGCCCTTGCCTGGGCCATTACCGAGCATATCGCAAATAACATTAAATGCCGAACGCTCTTCGCAACACATTATCACGAGCTCACAGAATTAGCTGAGCTGTTCGCGAATGTAAAAAACTGTAACGTTGCTGTTCGCGAATGGATGGACGAGGTTGTTTTTTTGCACAAGATTCTGCCCGGCGGAACAGACAAAAGCTACGGCATCCACGTTGCTAAATTGGCCGGCGTGCCGAAATCCATCGTCAAGCGAAGTGCTGAAATATTGGAAGAGCTTGAAGCGTCTTTCGCTAAGGAAGCGACCGGCGACCGCCTCGCCCAGCATAAAACAAAACAGCCGAATGAGGAGCTGCTCTTTGTGGAAAAACATAAATCCGTCTTGGACAAATTATCATCTACAGACATCAATAACTTAACTCCAATTGAGGCTATAAACCTGTTGAGTCAGATAAGGAACGAAATCGACGAAAAATAGCCCATGTTTTAATTGGCGGGAATGTTTACATGAAGGCCGATTGAAGTTTCCATTCCAGTAGTTTATAATTATATTATGATCAGCAATGAAGTACTTCAAAAAATTAAAGAGCGACTGGTAAGTTCCTTTCGCCCTCAAAGAATCATTCTCTTCGGCTCACAGGCAAGAGGCACAGCCGACGACCGTAGCGATGTTGACATCCTCGTCGTTTGCCGCTTTGAGGGTAAACGCCGCCAGTTAATGCTTGAAATGGACAGGTCACTGATCGGCTTGAAATTGGCAAGAGATGTAGTGATTTTAACGCCGGATGAATTCGAGCGGGACCGGTACATACCGGGAACAATCGCCAGACCCGCTTGGTTGGAAGGAAAAGTACTTTATGAAACCTCCCAATGAAGAAATCTCCCACAAAGTAAGGCAATGGACTGACCATGCCGATGAGGATCTGCGCCTTGCACAGGACGTGATGACCATTCGCAGCAAACATAGACGTCCGTATCGACTGATTGCGTACCACACCCAGCAATGCGCAGAGAAATACCTAAAAGCATATCTGGTTTGCTGCGGTATTGATTTTCCTTACACGCATAATATATCAATCCTGCTTGAGTTATGCGGTGAATACGCCGGTTGGCCCGCAAATTTGAAAGACGCAGAAGAACTGACCTCCTATGCAATCACAACGCGGTATCCCGGCGAATGTGAAGAAGTCACAAAAGCTGAAGTTGACAGAGCCATAGAAATCGCTCAGCAAGTCCGCAATCAAGTTCGTTCTGCATTGAAAGAATTAGGTATTAAATTATCAAATTAAGCAAGGCAGAGATACCATGAAAACTTACAAAAATCTTATAGTAGCGACCCTCTGCGGGCTATTACTGCTGCAAATCTCCTGCTCGGAGGTTGAAATCACCGGCAGACAGCAATTCAATATCGTTCCGGATTTCCTTATCAACTCTATGGCTTTCCAGTCCTACAGCCAGTTTCTCTCAGAGCACAAGCTCAGCAGTAACGTTGAGCAGACCCAGATGGTAAAACGCGTGGGTAATCGAATCCGAGCTGCTGTCGAGAAATACTGTATAGAAAACTACTGCTATGAGAAAATTGAGGATTATCAATGGGAATTTAATCTGGTCGAAGACCCCAACGTCAACGCTTGGTGCATGCCGGGCGGCAAAGTAGTAATCTATAGCGGCATATTGCCAATCACGCAGACGGAGGCCGGCCTTGCCGTTGTGATGGGCCACGAGATAGCGCACGCATTCGCCAAGCACGGCTCAGAGAGAATGACGCAGGGACTTTTGGTAAATATGGGCGGCATGGCTTTGGAAAGTGCCATAGAAACAAGGCCCGCCCAGACGCAGGAGCTTTTTAAGCAGTCTTACGGCATCGGTACGCAGTTGGGCTTTTTGCTTCCCTATAGCAGGGTGCACGAGAATGAGGCCGACCATTTGGGCCTTATCTTTATGGCTATGGCCGGCTATAATCCGCATGAGGCCGTCGCCTTTTGGCAGAGGATGTCCGCGGCCAAGAAAGGGGCAAAGGTACCGCAGTTTTTAAGCACGCATCCAGCCGACGAGACTCGCATCCAGAACATCAAAGATCTAATCCCCGAAGCCATGCAATACTACCGCGAGCAATAAAGAGAAGAACTTTATATGTGCTCTATCAAACATGCTTTGATGGATTGTCATTGCGAGGCCCGAAGGACCGTGGCAATCTCTTGCCCGATGAGCGAAAAAAGCACCGAAAGGTTCGAGATTGCTTCGCTTCCGTCTTCGCCAAGGCTACGACGGACAAGTCGCTCGCGATGACATCTATCCTTTGAGTTGCTATAGAATATTAATGGTTATGATAAATTCTTCTCCGCTTCAATGAGAAATACCAACGTTGATGCCGTCATATGAAGACAATATGCAGCCAAGTGCAGTGGAACTTCGATTGGAATTGTGCCATTGCCGTGACCGCCCAAAACATTCCTTGCTGTCGGGACACCACTTTCTAAGGTTGCTCGCAGTGCAGAAAAATGTGATTGCCAAAAAGTGGGAACCAACTTATTTTCAAAACAAATCTCAATAAGTCTCTTAGCTGGATCATTTTGATTATATGGCCATTTTCTTTTGCCACAGATAGCTTTCATAGTACTCTCAAGAGATTTCAGTGCCCATGCAAGACAATCTTTATAGCGCATATGTCGATAATGCTCATGAGCCTGCAAAAACTCTTGATTTGCAACTTCATAAATTTTTTCTGAAAGAAGTTTTAATGCCGGCTTGACAGCCTCGGCGTGAATAAATTCCGAATCTACGCGAATTATCTCCCCATTTCGAAATTCATAACCTACGCCATTCTCTTTGAATCGGGCATTAAGTTCATTTATCGCGTCATTTGCTTCTTCCGATGCATCATCTTTATGTTTATGTAAGTATTCCCAATCTCTTGTAAGATTATCTATACACCTAAAACTTAACTCAATAACATCTAAAACCTTTTCGCAGTCTTTTTCATCTAGAAAAAAATTAAAAACATCTTCAACAACACAGTTACGTGAAGGACATTTAACCAGTGAAAAAACTCCATATTCTTTACACAGTATTTTATTTATCCCGTTGTATGTAGTCCTAACTTTAGGGTATTCATAACGATGGGGACAAGAAAGATAATCATTTTCACTACCAAGGGTTTTTCGGAGGATGTGAACTATCTGCACTCTCAAAGGTTGAGGAATATCATCATATATATAAATATCCGGCACCTCGCCACGCAACTTCTTCTGGCGCTTGGAGAACAAATCAAATACACCCATAAATAAGAACCCCGCTAAAATTATATGCTTTTTGGTTTGGCTATGTATCATATGTAAAAGAACAGCGTTTGTCAAACCAAAACTTATCCCGAGCGAAGCCGAGGAATCCCGTCCCAAGTCCAGGCCGATTCGTGGCTCACATTTCGTGTTGCGTATCGCGTATCCGTTCTCCGCCCCTTAGGGGCTGCGAAGGATGAATTGCGTATTTCGTACTGCGTATTGAACCACAGATTCCAATCCCGAAATGTATATGCGTTTAGCCCGCAAAGCAAATTTCACATCGTTAATATCATATCAAGATAGACTATTATTCAATACAAGTAGTCTTTTCGATTAGTCAAAAGGACTATTTGCATAATTCATTTACAATATATTGTTAAAGTGTGGTACCTTAATGTGATCGGGAGATTTTTTACATTTATTTTATGTTTTTTATCGGCTTGGCATCCCAAGGCCCGGCCGATTCGTGGCTCGTATTTCGTATATTATTAAAACCCGCCAGAGACCGTCGCCGGTGCGGCGACGGCTAAACAAAAATATTTAGCCCCACGTTCTACGTGGGGTTTTATGCGGGATTATATCTCGAGTTTTACCAAATGCGTTTTTAAGAATTTTTCCGTGGCCTTGACGGTTTCGTCCTTGACGGTGCGCGGGCTTTGTGCAACCCACACTGTAAAATTGTAAAGCTCCTGCGTATCGACCTTGAGCCATTTTCCGTTCCTGTATAAAAACACGAACAAAGTGGTCATCGCGATGCGCTTATTGCCGTTTTGAAAAGGATGATTTTTGATAAGAAGATAAAAAAGCATAGCCGCTTTGGACACAAAAGTTGGATATAGCGACTTCTTCGCAAAGCTTTGAAAAGGTGTAGCCAAACAGCTTTCCAAAACATTCGGAAATCGCGTGGAAAAATCCGGAATCGGCTCATTGAATGTAAGCATCTCTTGCGCCAGCCGAAAAGCGATGTACTCAACCTCCTTTAAGGTTATTGCCTTCATTATTCTAAGCCCAACAGCTTCAGCGTTTGACCATATTCTTTAACTGTCTTTTTTAAAGCGCGGTCAATTTCCTTTTTATCCTCTTGACGCAGAGCCTTGCCTAAAATAGCTGCTATTTGTTTCTGAGGAATAGCGAAAGCCCGTCCAATCTTTACCCCCTTTATTTGGCCTTTTTTTACCTTCCTGTACACAGCGATTCTGCTGATACCCAAAATCCTGGCTAATTGCGGAATGGTAATAAATTCTCCCTTAGTCATAAAAACCTCTGGTTATTTCTAAAACAGCTTATTAACCTATGTTAACCATCGTTAAGAATGTTAACATAGAAACCTCAAGATAACAAGCAAAATCTCATTTTTGATTTATTCCGTCAAAAGCGGATCTTCGATGTTGATTATTTGCCTTTCTCTGTGTAATCCTTCGACTTCGCTCAGAGCTTGCCCTGAACATAGTTGAAGGGACAAGTTTCGTATTTCATACAGCGTATTAAACCGGAGATTTCGATCCCGAAAGGTATATGCGTTTTAGCCCGCAAAGCAAATTTCGCATCGTTAATATCAATATCAAGATGAACTATTATACAATGTAAATAGTCTTTTCGATTAGTCAAAAGGACTATTTACATAACTCATTTACAATATATTGTTAAAGTGTGGTACCTTAATGTGATCGGGAGATTTTTTACATTTATTTTATGTTTTTTATCGGCTTGGCATCCCAAGGCCCGGCCGATTCGTGGCTCGTATTTCGTATCCGTTCTCCGCCCCTTAGGGGCTGCGAAGGATAAATTGCGTATTGCGTACTGCGTATTGAACCACAGATTCCAATCCCGAAATGTATATGCATTTAGCCTTCAAAGCAAATTTCACATCGTTAGTATCAAGATGAACTATTATACAATGCGAGTAGTCTTTTTGATTAGTCAAAAGGACTATTTGCATAACTCATTTACAATATATTGTTAAAGTGTGGTACCTTAATGTGATCGGGAGATTTTTCACATTTATTTTATGTTTTTTATCGGCTTGGTATCCCAAGGCCCGGCCGATTCGTGGCTCGTATCCTTCGACTGCGCTCAGGACAAGTTTCGTATTGCGTATCGCGTATCCGTTCTCCGCCCCTTAGGGGCTGCGAAGGATGAATTGCGTATTGCGTATTGCGTTAAAAACCGGCGGTAAAACCACAGGAACCCCGCAATAAATTGCGGGGCTAAACATTTAGCGCCGGAATCCTTTCCCTGGGAATCAGCGATCGACCTTGCTCATGCCTGCCCCGAGCAAGGCCGAGGGGACAGGTTTATTGCGAGGTTTGTTTACTTTGGGCGGCGGATGAGCTGGCCAGGACACCGGTTGACCAGCACATCTGAAGATTGTAGCCGCCACAAGGACCATCAACATCAATTACCTCGCCTGCGAAAAATAAGCCCGGACAAATCTTCGACTCCATTGTTTTGGGATTTATTTCAGTTACATTTACGCCGCCGTGTGTCACCATCGCCTCAGCGATAGGCCTGGTGCGCATAATCGAAAGAGGCAGAGCCTTTAGAAGGTGCAGCAGTTTCCTTCTCGTGTCTTTACTTAACTGATTGGCATAAAGCTTAGCTGGAAAATCAAACTGCTCACACAGAATCTGCGACACTCGCCGAGGAACAATTTCAGCCAAGATATTAGCAACGGTTTTGTGGGGATGCTCGCTGATTTGCCTGAGAATCATCTTTTCAAGTTCTTCTTCGCTGGAGACGGCGACTAAATCAATAAAAATCTTAAGCGGATTTTTCTCACTTGGCAGAAAGTCTGTGACTAATCGGCTCAGTTCAAGCACAGCCGGCCCGCCGATACCATCGTGCGTAAAAAGCAGTGCACCTGTTACAACTATTTTTTTCTTATTGATTGATGCGGTTATTTTCACATTATTTACTGACGTTCCGGCCAGATCGCTCGGCCAGCTTTCGCGCGTTACCAACGGCACAAAAGAAGCTCTCGGCTGGATAATTGTATGGCCAAAGTGCTTAGCGAATTTATAGCCATCCCCTGTCGAGCCGGTGTGGGGGTAACTCATACCTCCTGTGGCAATAATCACTTTTTCGGCTTCGATTATCTCTCTGGACGTCCTGATAATGAAATGTCCCTGCCATTTTTCAATGCTCACAACCTTTCTTGAAAAAATAAAGCGCACGCCGAGCCTTTTTGCCTCTGCCAATAAAACATCTCTTACGTCTTCAGCACGGTTGGTAGCTGGAAAGACACAGCCGTCATCCTCGACCTTACTAATAAGGCCGTGTTTTTGGAAGAACTGCCGAACCGACACCGGCGGAAATTGGTAGAAGCTGTGACGGAGAAATTCCACCATTCGCAGTGCTTCCGGCCTTCGCAGCCGCTTCGGCGGAGTAGGCACGGAGGACAGGCTGCCCTTAGCCCCACTCGTCCGGGCGAAGCCAGCCGTAGCCCGAAAGGTTCTTACAAGCTCATCAATAATAGCAATATGTGTAAAATTGCACCGTCCGCCTCCGGTTAGAAGAAGTTTTCGACCGACGTTTTCATTGGCCTCAAGCACAACTGTTTCGGCTCTTGAACCAGCAGAATGAATCGCTGCCATTAGGCCCGCCGGTCCGGCTCCGATTATGCAGATTCTTACTTTCATGGAGAATTCTACTTAAAATAGCAGCAAAACCCCGCAACTTCGCTCCGCCGAAGCGGCTACGCAAAGGGGAGTAAATTAGCAGGTAAAATACAATAATCGGCTTTAATCTGATACTATCTTTTCCAGTTGTGCGATAAGGGATGGTAAGTCTTGTGTGACTGTTTCCCAGACCACATCCAGGTTGATGTCAAAATAGGCGTGTATGAGTTTATCCCGCATTCCAACCATACTCTTCCATGGCAAATCCGGATGAGCTTGCCGAAAATCCGTTGAAATGCCCCGGGCCGCTTCACCAATGATCTCAAGCAGCCTAACTAAAGATAAGTTCAATTGACGGTCGCTATTCAAGTCAGCCTGGTTGCAGCCTTTCGAGAAGGCAACCGCTTCACGGGCAGCATCAGGAATATGGCGAATGCGAATACTGTCATCCTCGAACATATTGCACCTGTGCTTCGGCAACCACTTTATCTCGGAAATATCTGCTCAGATCCTCCCGCGTTCTCAAATCCACCTTGCGGCCGCCGAATATAACCGATAGCTCTTCTTCCATATCGAACAATCGAAAGAAGCCAGGGACATGGCCAGGCATAAAATCAACCAGCACATCAATATCACTACCTGGACCGAAATCACCACGAAGCGCCGAGCCGTAAACAGCTAACTTATGAATGTAATGACGCTTACGAAAATCACGGATTTTTTCTTTGTCGGCCACGATGTTTTTGTTCACAAATATCTCCTATATAAGGACACTAAATACCATTATAAGTTTTGTCAAGTAATTCTATTTTGTGGCTCGTAGGTTGTTGGCAAAACCGGATAAGATTTGTCCACTCTACTTGGACAAAAATGGTTTTCGAGTAGGACAAAAATGTCCTACTACTAATAACAATGCTATAACAAAGAACTATTCCTTCGACTTGGTTCGACTCTTTCGACTACGCTCAAGACAGGTTTGCTCACCACAGATCGCTCAGGACAAGAAAAGAACTATGCACAGCATGGCTTAGGCCATTGCGTCGCCTTCGCCTTTGCCCCCAAGGGGGCTTCGGCGACGCTTCGCTGCCGGCAAATGCTCAGGAAAGCGCCCGTGGCAGGCTTGTATAATCTGCTGCTCATTTCATTCCTTGTAATTGGCGTCTTTACCTATATAATAGGCCGATTGATAATCCCGTCCTGAGCCGGGTCGAAGGATATGGAGACAGGATATGGCTAAAATTACTAAGCTTGACGAAATCGTATCGCTGTGCAAGCGAAGGGGCTTTATATTTCAGTCCAGCGAAATCTACGGCGGCCTGGCAAGCTGCTACGACTACGGCCCGCTCGGCGTCGAATTAAAAAATAATGTCAAAAAGGCCTGGTGGAAAAGCGTTGTCCAGATGCGAGACGACGTTGTAGGCCTGGATTGCAGTATCCTGATGCACCCATTGGTCTGGAAATCCAGCGGCCATGCCGACCACTTCGCCGACCTCGTAGCTGAGTGCAAAAAGTGCAACGTCAGAACACGAATAGACCACCTTCGGGATAAAGTCGCAGAAACAGAGCCGCGACCGTTAGGGAGCGGAGGGACACAAGAGCATACCGAACACATCTCAATCGAAGCTGCTAAAATCAAAGCTCAGGATTTGAGCAACAAAATATGTCCCAACTGCGGCACCGTCGGCCGGTTCACCGAGCCGATGCCCTTTCGGCTGATGTTTGAAACCCAGATGGGCGCCAACGCCGATGATTCGATGCTGATGTATCTGCGTCCGGAAACGGCGCAGGGCATTTTCGTCAACTTTAGAAACATCCTCGATACTACAAGAGTCAAAATCCCCTTCGGCATCGCTCAGATAGGAAAGAGCTTTCGCAATGAAGTCACCACCAAGGCTTTCATCTTTCGCACCCGCGAATTTGAGCAGGCTGAGCTTGAATTCTTCTGCGAGCCGGGCACGGACGAGAAGTGGTACGAGCACTGGAAAGAGCAGCGATTCAACTGGTATCTCGAGCTCGGAATAAAAAAAGAAAATCTACATTTCCGTGACCACGACCCTGATGAGCTTGCCCACTACGCAAAGGCCTGCGTTGACGTGGAATATAAATTTCCCTTTGGCAGAGGCGACTGGCAGGAGCTGGAAGGCATCGCCAACCGAACGGACTTCGACCTGCGCCAGCACCAGCGCGGAATGAGAACACTTAATAAATGGTTTGAGAATGACCGGAACCTGACGAACATTAGACTTGCCGAAGAGGCTGAAAATTACCAGTCGGGGCCGCTTTCTTTCTTCGATGACGAGAAAAGAAAACGCTATATCCCGTACGTTATCGAGCCGAGTGCCGGCATCGACAGGAGTACCCTTGCCTTTTTGGTCGATGCCTACGATGAAGAAGAGGTTCGCGGCGAAACGAGGAACCTATTAAGATTCCATCCCTCACTTGCACCCATAAAGGTCGGCATCTTTCCGTTAGTCAAAAAAGAAGGCATGCCGGAAGTAGCAAAGAATATCTACAACGACCTTAAAAAGTATTTCAATTGCTTCTACGATGAAAAAGGTGCGGTTGGCCGGCGCTACCGCAGACAGGACGAAGCCGGCACGCCATTCTGTGTCACTGTAGATGGACAAACCTTACAGGACAGCACCGTCACCGTCCGAGACCGTGACTCGATGGAACAAGTAAGGGTATCAACCGACCAGCTCATCAACCACTTGCGTGGAAAACTTGAAATGTAAAATGGCCGAAGAAAAGCAGGAAAACAAAAAACGCGGCGTTGTCAGGCAAGTTCTCAAATGGATCGGCCTGGCACTACTTGCAATTTTGCTGGTCTTGGGATTGGTTTTTCAGGCACCCTGGAAGATAATAACGCTGCTGGCAATAATCTTTTTGGCCTGTACTATCCTACCGAAGCGATTGAGAAAATGGTTTTGGGTCTCAGCCGCTGCTGTCACTGTAGTTCTAATTATCTGGGTCTTTTTGCCCGATGATGAGGGCTGGCAACCATACACTTTTAATGAAGAACTGGCAGCACTCGAATCTAAATATGCGATACCGCCTGAAGAAAACGCTGCATTAATCTACAACCAATTGTTGGCAAATTACAATGCGTACGTGCGTCGCCCTGATGCAGCAGATGACAAATTGCCCATGCGCCAACCCTGGTCAAGCAAGGAACATCCCGAACTTGCTGAATGGCTGCAAGAACAACAAGACAAAATCGCAAAATTACTTGAAGCCTCTAAAACTGATAAATGTCGATTCCCAATAAAGGCAAATATCGTAACGAATGAACAATGGGCTGTTCGGTCACAGGCAATAAGACGCTGGGCATTCTTGCTTATCTCGGCGGCAAATAACGATATTGCCGAAGGACGTACCAAACAAGCCGTTGAAAAGTACATCGCTACAGTTCAAATGGGAAAACACCAATGCCAGCAGCCAATAATAAATGATATGTTGGTTGGAATTGCTATCGAAGCCTTAGCTATCGGCCAGCTCAGAAGATTTATCGTAGAAGGCGATGCTACTGAAGAACGACTGAGGCTTATTGAAAATGCCTTATCAGAAATTAAATTAGACTGGACCACTGAATTTTCTAAGGTTTTAGAGTGTGAGAGATTATCTGCAAAATATAGATTAGGTAATTATTATCAGGTAAATGCAAATGGTAAGATAAGGATTAGCCGAGACCCATGGGCCAAAACAAGAGCTTACTGGAGAAAGCTGCTCGAAAGCAATAAATATGGTAATCAAAAAATAAATTCAAATATGCAATCATTTGCTTATCCAGGTTTCTGGCATAAAAAACTCATAAAAGCAAAGACGGTACTGCATTGGTTTTGTCTTCCGTCATCACCACAAAACTCTGCTAAGATACTGGAAAGGATATACCAAAATTATAATCAGATGCTTGAGTCTGATTTTGATTGGACGAAAGACCCGCGAGATGTTCCCATTACTCAATTTAACCTCGGATTGCACCGATATGGTATATTTGAACAGCTTGCAGGACTCTCAAAGAAATCCCTTTATAGGCTTCATACCTTGCTTATACGTGCTGAGAGAGGGCGAATTGCAGCCCAGCTTCTAATCGCATTAAGACGCTATAAGAACAAAAATGGAAACTGGCCTGGGAACCTTGATGGGGTAAAATCCTTCGCACCGGAAGAAATCTTTATCGATCCGACAAATGGCAGCGAATTTGTCTATAAAATTTCCGATGAAGAATTTATTTTCTACAGCAAAGGCGAAAACAATATCGATGAAAAGGGACAGTATAAAGGTCAATATAAAAACGGTGCAGATGATTGGATAATCTGGCCACCAAGAAGTCACACAAGTCAAGAGAAACAGGAAGATGGCGAATAGTACAAAAGCTTATATATCCGAATTAAGAAATCATGTGGGACAGCAAGTCACCCTCGCAGGATGGTTGTATCAGGCCCGCTCCAGCGGAAAGATTCAATTTTTGATTGTTCGTGACGGCACAGGACTTTGCCAGTGTGTTGTTGAGAAAGGCAAAGTACCGGACGAACTTTTCGAGAAGCTAAGACATCTGGGGCAGGAATCATCTCTGACCATAACCGGCACAATCCGCGCAGACCAAAGAAGCGTTGGCGGCTACGAGTTGGTTGTGACCGATGCACAAATAATATCGCCGGCTGAAGGTTATCCCATAACACCAAAATCGCATGGCGTCGATTTCCTTCTTAAAAACCGTCACCTGCACCTTCGCTCACAACTTCAATGGTGCATAGGAAAAGTCCGTCATACTGTTATTGATGCCATCCGCAGATTTTTCAACGACAACGGCTTTATACTAATCGACACCCCCATCTTTACAACGATAATCGGCGAAGACCAGCAAACGCTTTTTGAAGTTGACTATTTTGGAAATCCGCTGCATCTGACTCAGACCGGCCAATTGTATCTCGAATCAGCAGCGATGAGTTTCGGCAAGGTCTATTGTTTCGGTCCGACCTTCAGAGCTGAGAAAAGTAAAACGCGCAGGCACCTCACCGAGTTCTGGATGGTCGAGCCGGAATTAGCCTTTATCGACCTCGACGGCCTGCTCGAATTAGCAGAGAATTTCGTCTCATTTATAGTCGAGCGAGTTCTACAGGAAAATAAAAGTCAGCTTGAAACGTTGGGGGCCGACATAGAAGCACTGGAGAGAATCAAGCCGCCTTTCTATAGAGTGACTTACACCGAAGCTATTGAGATTCTCACCGGGCCAAAAACTAAAGATTTTCTGAGCCAGCAATTACACAAGCTGCAAAATCAAAAACAGCAACTGGAAAGCAGAATCGCGTCTCTTGAAGAAGAACAAAAAGGCCAGATTAAGCAGTGGAAGAGAGATAAAAACGCTGCCGAGCTGATCGAGCTTCGAGTCGAAATAGACGAAGTGAGTACAAAAATTGAAAACAATCCCAAGCACGCTAAATTAGCAGCCGAATTCCGATGGGGCAAAGACTTAGGCGGCTCAGACGAGACAATAATCTCACAGATGCACGACAAACCTGTTTTCGTTACGCTCTATCCCAAAGAGGCCAAAGCCTTCTATATGAAGACGGACAGGGACAATGAAAAAGTAGTTTTAAATTTCGATTTACTTGCTCCTGCCGGCTTTGGCGAAATCATCGGCGGCTCGGTCAGAGAGGACGACTACGATAGGCTGGTCACACGAATCCGCGAGCAGGGCTTGAATGTAGAGACTTATAACTGGTATTTGGACCTGCGAAAATACGGCTCGGTGCCGCACGGCGGCTTCGGACTCGGCGTCGAGCGAACCGTCGCATGGCTCACAGGCGAAAAGCACATCCGACAGTGTATCCCATTTCCCAGAATGATGGACAAAGTGTATATTTAGCTATTTTAATGAACCTCTTATGGACGAGGAGAAGATTTAACTGTCGGATTCTGATTGTATGGCTTTATTATATTTACGTAAAGCCGTGGCCGGTGACATTAATATAACCTTCTTTTTCTTAAAGTCCCAGACAGCAAGCGGCAGTTTCTCCTTTTTATGCCGTTCGATTACTTCTCTTACAGCCTCTCTCATGGCCAACATAGCCTTATCATGTAAGGATAAACGTTTCTTTTTCATATACCGCCAATACCTTTAACAATATTGTTGTATAATTCCTCGTTGATAATCTTAATTTTGCCATTTTTCTTTTCAGCTATCAATATCGGAGTTGTACCTGCATTGTTAAATAACATCCACGAATCTATGAATGGTTGATATAAACTGAAGAAATTGTAAATACAACGTTTGAAACGCCGAAGGACATCCTGGACAGGAACATTATGGCCACCTTGAGCGACTCTATATTTTATACGAGATATGGCCAGGTCAGCGTTGGGAATCCAAAGAAAAAAAATGTGGATTTTATACTTTTGTTTCTTAAGAGATTTGAACAGATTTACATATAATTTACCCGAAAGTGTCGTTTCAAAGGCAAAATCTACTCCTATATTTGAAAACTGATGAATCTGCTCAAGGACAAGTTTGCCTGCCTTTATTGCGGCTGCGCCGGGTGAAAAGGGCGAAAGCCCCTGTGCAATCAGGTCGGGGTTAACGAAATTTGGACACCTCACATATTTGGGTAGGAACTTTATTGCAAATGTTGTTTTGCCTGACCCATTGGGCCCAGCGATTATATAGACATTTCTATTATTCATATAGAAAGAATTTTAACGCCTCTGTCACATTAAATCTATTCAAATAATATTGTCATGCCGAGCCCTTTCGGCTTCGCTCAGAGCCTGCCCTGAACGCAGTTGAAGGGGTAAACTCCGACGAGGCATTGTATACGCTTTGGGAAACGTTATTGTGTCATGTCGAGCGTAGTCGAGACATCTGCTTTGTGAGCGATTGTAACCTTGCAAAACAAAATTAAGCTCTTGCAAAGCTAACTTCAGACAAATCACGGCAATTATATTCGCCTATGGTGAGAACAAATTCAGAACCCCGAATAATGAATCCCGAACTATCAGAGCCGCGAACCACGCTTTTCAACAGCCCCTCTATCCATAGTTTTCCCATTTGCTAAAGAGTTGACGAATTCCTTACCTGTCATTGCATTTCTTCCTTCAAGCGAGCGAACCAAAAGCCAAAGAATGAAAGTTCCTGTTTCCTGTATTATTGTACGGATTATCGGAAAAGGCAAGAAATGAGTAAGAGTAAAAGTAAATGATTAGAATATTTTTCTGTATGTGTGACAGTAAGGAACCTTTCCGGTCTTTTCATAATAATTCTGGTGGTATTTCTCCGCCGGCCAGAATTTACCGGCCGGTGCTATTTGAGTCTTCACATCGTAAGCTTTTTTCTTGAGCTCCTCGACCAGCCGGGTAGCAATCTGTCTCTGCCGGTCGTTCAAGTAGAAAATCGCGGAGCGGTATTGCGTCCCTATATCCGGCCCTTGCCGATTTAGCTGCGTGAAATCATGCGTCTCAAAAAACAGCTTAGCTAATTGCTCATAACTTATTTTCGATGGGTTAAATCTCACCTCGACAGCCTCGGCGTGGCCCGTCTTGTCGGTACAAACCTGCTTATAAGTGGGATTGTCCACATGGCCGCCGGTGTAGCCAACCGTTGTTGATATTACGCCGGGCGTTGCTTGAAAATAATACTCGGTGCCCCAGAAACAGCCCGAAGCGAATATTGCTCTATTAGTCTGACGTTTTTCTGCCGGTGTAAAATCCATTGAAATAGAATTCACACAGTAGCGTGTATTCTTAGGTGTTAATCTTTCACCTAAAAACACATGTCCCAGATGCGCCCCGCATCGTGCACAGATAATCTCTGTCCGAATGCCGTCGGCATCCGGCTGCCATCTCACAGCCCCGGGGATCTGATCATCAAAGCTCGGCCAGCCGCATTCGGATTTGAACTTCGCATCCGACTCAAACAGCTCAGCCCCACAACGTTTACAGGTATATACACCTTTTTCAAAATAGTTATTATATTTCCCACTGAAAGGACGCTCCGTTCCTTTGCGAACAATAACGCGTTCTTCCTTTGGAGTTAGTTTTTTGTACATTTTTTGCTCCATGTAAAATCCAATCTCGTCCAGGAATATCTCTACGGTTCCCTGTTTTGATCTTTCTTTACTACCAAACCATAGCATTTCCTTACTATCCAGGGTTTTCTTAACCGGTAATATCCTGAAACTACGAATTGGGATGCGGATTTCCTGCCATTTACTTTTCAATTCAAATTGTGCCTGGTATAGCTGCGTTTTACCTTTTGTGTCGTTCATCCAAATCCCCAGAATCCATATTGCTGGTTTGCCGTTTGCCAGCAGGTATATTCCGTCGCAAGCAGCAACATTTAAGACATCGTTATTATCAGCTAAATCAGTTCGAGCACCTGCAAGGTACCAATTACGCCTTGGGGGGACGAGCCTCTTAATATGCAGGAAAGACCTTCCATTATCCTGTGCGAATTCTACGTCGCTAATTGTATTATCACCTTTTTGACCAACCACCAATGTCCATCTGAGGTTGCCTCCTGTATCTTTCGTTTCCTTTGAGAAATCATCGATGATTATCTTACTCATTGGATTGGAAATTTCTCCTGCAAAACTCAACAGCCATCCTCCCAATCCCCAAGCCACAAAGACACATAAAAATGGAACAGCCAAAATCAAACGTCTTTTTATAACCTTTTGTATGTTCATTTTTCAGCTACCTCATTTTATTTTGTAATACGTCTTAATACCTAATTATTTATACTTACAATCCACATAGGCAGTTCACAAAAACCATCGCGCGGCCAAAGGTAAAAAACTTTCGAGATTGCATAAAATTTTTTTGTTTTTTTCCAAAAAAGACTTGCCAAACTACGACAAGTAATACATAATGTATTATATGTATTAATACATTTTAATTACATATATAACAATTTTTACAGCTTAGGCAGAGATTTACTATGGCTTTATGGATTCAAATATCGCCCGGTTCAAATGAGCCTGTTTATATTCAGGTTGCTGAGCAGATAAGTGAGGCTATTGCAAAAAAGCAGCTCGCAAGCGGAGACAAACTACCTGCGGTCAGAAAGCTTGCTGCGGAATTGGTGATTAATCCCAATACGGTCGCCAGGGCTTACAGCCGATTAGAGCAAGCCGGCCTGGTTAATACAAAAACCGGCTCCGGCACATTCGTTGCCGACCCAAAGCTACGCAAAGCCGATGCCGCAGACATCAATACCCTTGCCGAGAGAATGGATACTCTCATTAGTCGCGGCTTAAATTTAGGTCTTCAAGCCCAGGATATAATCAAGGTATTCAAAGCCAGAATAGACAAATTTGTTGGCCAGTCAAACAAGAAAGAAGAGTAAAAAAAATGCCTGAGATAGTATTGGAAACAGAAGCTCTTACAAAGTATTTCGGCGGGACTGTTGCTGTTGACCATCTGGACCTGCAATTGCCGCGTGGCTGCATCTGTGGATTTGTCGGCCGAAACGGAGCAGGAAAAACTACCGCCATTAAGTTAATGATGGGCTTGCTAAGGCCGACAGCAGGCTCATCGAGGCTATTGGGCTGTGATTCTACAGCTCTGGCTCCTGCAATTCGTCAGCGTATCGGTTATGTTACCGAGGGTCATCGGCTGTTTCGCTGGATGAGCATCGCTGAGTTGGAGAGATTTCAGCGGGCGTTTTTTCCAAAGCAGTGGGACGACAAGTTCTTTGTCGATATGATTGAGTACTTCGGCCTGTCAAAAAAACAAAAGATTAAACAGCTATCAAACGGCCAGCGTGCACAGGTCTCTTTGGCCCTTGCTTTGGCTCCGAATCCGGAACTTCTAATTATGGACGACCCAACGCTCGGCCTTGATGCCGCTATCAGAAGACAATTCTTAGAGGGCATGATCCAGCTTATTATGCGTCAGGGCAGAACGGTTTTGTTCTCCAGCCACATCCTCGGCGACGTTGAAAGGGTCGCCGACCGCATAGCGGTTATTGACAGAGGTGTTTTAAGAGCAAACTGTTTGCTTGAAGAGTTCCGCTCAGCAGTCAAAAAGGTAATATTTAGCTTTGAGGATTCGGCACCGGTTGATGTCGACATCGAGGGATTATTGCATTGCAAATGCAGTGAAAAAGAGCTTGAGATAATATTAGTCGGAACCGATAAAGAAAAAATCGCCGATTGTGCAAAATCAGCAGGTGCTGCTGAATATAAAATCGTACAAATGAACCTGGAAGACCAGTTCATTGAATTTACTGCTCCGCCCGGCCGTAAGAAACTATTCCAGTGGGAGGAAATATAAAATGAGATTCCCAGCATTGTTGCGAAAAGAATTTCGTGAGAACTTACCCTGGCTAATTTTGGCGGCAATTGTATTATTTGCTTTTGGCGGTTTTTGCTTGCTTGCAAAGGCTTACCAGGTAGATAGCAATCGGTATTATACGAATCTTTCACCAGGCTCTACAGTTGACACTTATTGGCTCACTCGCAGTTCCAAATTGGCAGCAACAGGTATGTGGTTGCTCTTGACATCTATCGGACTTGGTTTGACTCTGGGCGTTCGACATTTCTGGATACCTTATTTCACAGGGACTTGGCCCTTTCTGATTCATCGCTCGACCAGTAGAAAAACTATACTCGGCGCAAAACTGGCCGGAGCATTGATAGCTTTTGTTATCTCCATTGGGCTTGTCTGGGTCGGCCTTTATTGGTACGCCTGCAGGCCGGAACTCTTCACAATATCGCAAACAGCAAGAGTTTTCATCGAGGGCTGGATTTTCATAGTACTGGGTCTTGTTGTGTATCTGGGAACAGCTCTTACCGGCCTGAGCACAGCCAAATGGTACACCACAAAGATATTCGGCCTGGCATTTGCAACTGTCATTATCATAGTGACTTTCACACAGTGGCGGCTTGTCTGGGCCTTCGTGGTGATTGCCATTGGTATTTTTATTTTGCTTTCACAAATTTTTAACACATTCCTAAACAGAGAATTTTAGACCAGGAATAGAACTATGAAACTAAAAAACGATTTAAAATACTTTGCGACGCCGGCCAAAATCCTTATGACGGTTCTTATACTGCTGTTCGCTTTGCTGATACTACAGGGTATTATCATCGCAACGGAAGATATATTTACTGAAACAAAACACAGATGGACAACGACCAAGCCCGAAAAAGAACTAACTGAGGAAGAAAAACAAATCAGCAGAATAAGAGATTCAGCAAAAGAGTTTTTGCCTGATGGATCAATTCACCTAATTTACAGACCAGAACGCACCCCGGGTCGAGTGGATGAGACTGAGACAGTGCAGATATATAACGCCAATGACAATCTGCTTTGGGAGGGCCCACGCAATAAAAGCCCCTACCAACATCTTTCCTGGGCTAAACAAATAAGCAGCTATAATGAGGGCTTTACGCAGCAGCGGGCGAAAAACATACAAATGTTTACGCCTGAATTTTCCCAAACTCTCGAAATACCTGTTCAATCCGATGAAAAAACTATCCAGATATGGCGGTATCATCCAGCCGTAGAATTTTTTATTGGTTATGATATCAGCGGTACAAAGATAGGCTACATTAGCTCAAAGGGATTTACAGATTCAAAATCAAAAGTAAAACCGTTAGGCAAATTCAAATTCTTCACTGCCTGGTGTCCGCAGGCTTCTTTCAGTCCGACTTTGATGTGGCAAACGCAAAGACGCATTTACCAAATCGACTTTGAAAAACAACATGTAGAGCTACTCTTTGAAAGTGCCGAAGCAGATATCAGAAGAATATACTTGCATGCATATCGGGATTTGAAGCCCGGTGAAAAAGAGTATATAGATCGTGAAAAATACCGACCTTTGCTTCACTGCGAAACTGAAGATGGCAAGAGCCATCTAATAATGCACGAACCCAATCAACGGCTTACAATCACTGTTCCAGGGGATTGGGAAGGTTGGACGGGTAATCAATATCGATTTACTGCTACTAGACAATATATTTTCTTGTATCGGCTTTGGATAGAATCAAGTGCCCCTCCGAACCGCCGTAAATCCCCCAAACTTTTTCAGCAATGGTGGCGTAATTTCCGAAGTCAGCCGCAAAAAAATTGGATCGAGTTATACATAGTCGATAGCCAAGGCGGTTTTGAACTACTCAATCACTATAGTTGGACCGTACCTGCTCTGTCTGAAACGATAGTCGAAGCCAGAGACTTCAGGACGCTAGCTACACGTTATGTGAGTAAATTCTCACCTCCGTTGTATGATTGGGCCTGGCATTTTATGGGTACAAGATTCTGGACACAGGTTTATCAGAGTTCTGATTTTGCTAATGGTTTTGCACAAATATTAGCGTATATCCGTCCATACGGTAGCGTCATAAACTGGCTGCTGAGCGCGGCGATGACGGTCTTTACCTTTTGGCACGGCTGGTTGAGACGGACCTCCCGGCTGAAATTTTTGTTCTGGCTGGCATTTGTGGCTGTATTTAACCTGGCCGGCCTGTTGACATATTTGGCCTTGAACCATACTGCAGTAATAAAATGCTCAGCTTGTGGCAAACGTCGTGGGCTAAATCAGGTAAGCTGTGTGCGCTGTGGAACCGAATTGCCCAGACCAAAGCGAGAAAAACTCGACCTAATAGCTCTGCCACAGACATTCAATACCTAACCGCCATCTCGTAGATCAGTTTGGTTTTGTGCTTTTAACGAAGTAAATTTCTATCTGACTTGATATAACCCGCTTGGTTCCGGCTTACCCGACTAATGTATTAATCACTAATACCATTTCTAAAAATTAATGGCGCTTTATGATAACTTGCAAGAAGTTACTTTTAAGTCTTGGTTTGCCCAAGGCGGATTTGTCTTGATGACAAATCTTAAAATAGCATATACCATAACTCACATGACGAACGCAAAAATTTAGTATGATTTGTATTATGTTTAACCTACGGTTTGATATTTGGTCCTTGATACACAATGTTAAATTTGAGGTTCTTAATACCTAAGATAGTTAGGTATTATATCTACATTACAATTTGATATTAGATTCTTGGTAAGCGTTCACGGGAAAACCGCATTTTTGTCATTGCGAGCGAAGCGAAGCAATCTAAAATCGTACGTTTTTGAGATTGCTTCGGCCTAAAGGCCTCGCAATGACACAAAAACGCCTTATTTTATGCGTGAACGGTTACGATTCTTGATAGACGATGCAAAATTTGAGCCTCCTAATACCTAAGATAGTTAGGTATTGTTTGTCTATGAAGGCTCGATATTCTCCGCAGTCCCAAAAGGGACACTGCGTGGATGTGGCGCCAGCCATCCCAGCGGCCTTCCGGCAGATGCTGGAGTAAAGCGCAAGTCCATCTACTGATTACCGGCAACTTACCTGTTCAACATTCTTTTGTTCCGTCAATCTCATAATTATTGTAAAAATATCCGTGTTATCAATTACGCCGACAAATTCCTCAGCGCCGGGTCCTTTTGCGTAAATGGGAACATTCAAGCCGGTGTGATCTTTCGAAGCCCAAAACACCACCGGCAGAAGTCCTTTTCTTAGAGATTTGATGACCTTTAATCCTCCGCATTCGTGATCCGCTGTGACTATAATCAAGGTATCGTCTCTATCGCCGGCCCAATCTAAGACCACTTGAAATGCTCTGGCAAATTCCAACGTTTCAAATATATTGTCCTCAATAATATTATCATGCCCTGCCCAATCTATCGTGCCGCCTTCGACCATCAGAAAAAATCCGTTCGGGTCATTATCCAGCATACTCAGCGCTGCCGCGGTCATCTCTGATAAATGAGGCGCTGTATCATAAGAAGGCATATCATTTTTGCGTACTTGCGAAAGTGGATTTTTACACGGATAATAATAATCATATTCCCAGGGCATTCCATCCGGCGAGAACAATCCTGCCACGAACACTTCTGTATTGTGGTCTTGTTCCACCGAAAATACTATATCCTGCAACTCTTGCCTTGTTTTCACCACCATATAATCAGCCTGCTTGGCCTTTTCTTCTGTCATTCCCTTACCATTTTCGTAATAGGCTCCGAAAAGGATATTCGGGCGTGTTTGATTAAGATAATCATTTGCAATGTCTCCATACCGATTTCGATGTCTTGTATGGGCTGCAAATACTGCGGGTGTGGCATGTGTTATGGGCACAGTCGTTACCAGTCCAGTTGCTTCGCCCTGTTCTTGTAAATATTCCAGAATCGTCTTAATGGGCTTGCCTGACTTTTGGCTGATAACCTTACTATTTACTTTCTGTCCCGTCGCCATGGCTGTGCCCGCTGCCGCCGAATCCGTTGCATGAATTTTATCAAGATATGAATTTGCCGAGTGCGTCATCATCTCCCCACGATAATATTTCTCAAAGGGCAAGCTATTCACATCGCCGTACGCATACAGTGACGCAGCCTTGACCTGCTCAAATCCCATACCGTCTCCGATCATTAGAATAACATTCTTAATCCCCGCCCAGGACGGCTGGACAAACAATACCAATAATACAATTAAAATTATCAAACAGGATTTTCGTAACATTCTTATTCTCCTTCAGTTGACAGTTTTACAATTTCTTAATACGAATAAATTTTCGTTTTGTTTATTATACGGACTTATAAGGCTATATGGAAGATTTCCTTCGATAGTAAAGCATTAAATAATCGAGCAATCTTGATAGCTGAAGCCGTTCATGAAAGCTGACTCAGGGCCTGGAGGAACAGGCGGCGCAGCTTAGGCCCTTGTAATTGCCCTGTTATGCCGTCAGCTACTCGAAAATCATAGCGTCCCTTCCTTTCAAAATAGCCGATCCAATAAGGATAAAACACCGTCTCAACAAAGCTCACATCCTGCAACGAGGCTTTCCTGCCGTATCCCAAAGATTGATCCAGAATCAGGACACGGCCATATCTCCTGACTCGTTCGGTAACCTGCTCCGGTGACAGTATCGCAGTACACACTGTCCCTTGGGCGTGTTCACTGTGCTGGTGGTCCTGGCCCTGAAATATGGCCGTCTCTCCAAGAATCGCATCACAGCAGATGACCGTAGTCCATGATTTTACCTCTGCTTGAATGAGAATCTCAAATAAGTGCAGTGGGACATGAAACAGCTCGGCTTTTTTGAACTCTGCCCGGCGGAAAAAGCTGAGGGGATTACGCCTTTTATGCTCTGTGAAGATTTTCCGGGCTTGAGCCGCAGATATGACAGGACAAATATACATAAGACGATACTACTTTATGCCAAAGTGAACATAGAGAACTGTCTGCACAGCCAGCAGTATCACCGCCCAAATCCGGATATCCCGCCAGCGATGCTGAGACGGAGCACCTTCGAAAATGTAGTCACGTTTGAAGGTCCAGGCCCACAGAGCTGTGAAAACAAAGACCACAACCATGACATAGCTCGCAAGATTAATATGTGTTCCCACGAGCCACTCGAAGTACAGCATTGATTTAAGCCAACCGCCCATCTATCTTAATCTCCTTTCGCCCTGTCGGCTAAAGTTTCCTGTACGTTTTCGTCTTTCATAATAAGACCATATACCAAACCTTGTAATTCCTCCACCGGTTGGGGCTTAGTCAAGAGGCTTACGATTGTTGTGATCACTAAGCCCGCCAGGAAAGACCACCATGATATATACATAAAGCTGATAGGCTCACCTAAGGCTCGCCAAGTGCCGAAGTACAAGCCGGTTGAGACCGCCACGCCGCCGAGCATTCCAACCACGCCACCGGCTTTGTTTGCCCTGCGCCAATAAATGCCCAGTAAAAGGATGGCAAGCGTTGGCCCCTGGAACAACGAAAGCATCGTCCCTCCAGCCACGAAAAGGCCCGGAAAATACTTGTTAACCGGAGCGATGAAAATGGCGAGGATAATAAAAGCCGCTGTCATAATGCGACCTACCAGCAGGTAGTGCCGGTCGGAACCCTTGCGTACAATGTACTCGCAATAAATATCTTTCGTAAAGAGCGTTGCCGCAGAATTTACCGTCGAGTCCACACTCGACAACAGAGCCGCCAAAAACGCTGCGAACACCAATCCCGTCAAGCCAGTTGGCAGCAGGTTTTTAATTACCCAGGGATAGGCTTTATCCATATTTTCCGCTGTGAGCTCCGGGTATAAAGCAAGGGCTATCAGGCCCGGCACCGTAGTCAAAATCGGAACGAACATCTTCGGTAGCGCTGCGAACATCATGCCGGCCTTGGCATCCCATTCGCTCTTGGCACCCAGCGTCCGCTGAATGATGGCCTGATTGCAGCACCACCAGGCAGGAGATGCAACAAAGCAAAGGCCGAGAACCACACCCGGCCAGGGATAGACGGGATGATCGACAGGCAGAAATAAATTCATGTGATTAGGATGCAAGGCAGTGACTTTCTCAGCCAGGCCCGACCAGCCTCCGACGCACATCAGGCCCAGAATGGTCAGCGAGAAACCGCCTACGAACATGACAAGTATCTGCACTACATCCGTCATAGCCACGGCGGCCAGACCACCCAAGACGGTGTACAGACCCACGACTACAGCAGTGATGAGCATCCCATAGACCAGAGGGATGCCCATGTATTCTTCCAGCATCAGCCCGCTGGCCCAGAAGAACTGCCCGAGCATAAAGATCATAAATCCTCCCCACAAGATAGTCTGGACGAGGCGGACAAATGGGTTGTAGCGTCTGCCCAGAAACTCCGGGACGGTATAGACACCAGCCCTCCAGAAGTATGGCACGAAGAGAAGCGCCGACAGGACTATAGCCGGTATCGCACCCATCCATTCAAAATGGACCTGGTTTAGACCAAAGCGATAGGCACCACCAGCCGCTCCGCAAAAATCATTAGCGCCAATATTAGTACCGATGATAGAAAAACCTATAATCCACCAGGGCAGCATACGCCCAGCTAAAAAGAAGTCCTTCTCACTCTTAACATACCTTTTGAAATAAAAACCAAAGCACGGAATCGCGACCAGATAAGCGACCACAATGAAAAAGTCAATGCCTGTGATATTTATTTCCATATCGTTTGCCTTTCTCAGCAGTCCAAGGTATTAGCTCAACATGGAACCGTAGTTGCGACCTTACAGGTCACTACCTGTTCTGTTTGGGGATTTTCTTTTTTCGTCCTCGATAGAGACAGAAAATGCCTATTAACGTTAGAATCGAACCGGCTGCGAGGTTCGTCGTAATGCCCTGTGTCCGGGACACATACTCGTTAGCCTCCACAAACAACGCGGCTATGTAAACAAGCAGGCCCATAACGAGCCAGAATATTCCCAAAATCCCCAAAGGACGCAGCTCTTTATGCGATGAATCCGTTTGTTCTTCGATCATAGCTCAACCTCTTCTCGAGGGCCCCCAAACGCGACCTTTGGCGTTTGGGAAACCCCTTTAGTTAAACAGACTGCTTTACGCTTGGCTCATGTCTCCGCCAGTCCGTTATTTTTAACCACATTACTATACCACTTCGCTGATGCTTTAGGAATTCGCCGACCGCTCTGGAAATCAACATAATTGATACCAAAGCGTTTGGTGAATCCCAACGCCCATTCAAAGTTATCCATAAAGGACCAGAGAAAATAGCCCCGCAGCTTGATGCCTGCCTCAACGGCGTCGTGACATGCACCGATGTAACCGTTCAGGAAATTGATTCGTTCGGTGTCGTTGACTGCTCCGTCCTCCACGTGGTCCCGCAAAGCGCAGCCGTTCTCCGTGATGACAATCTCCGGATGGTCGTATCGATTATCGATCCAACCCAGCAGCTTGCGACAGCCCCATGGCACGACGTACCAGCCCATATCGGTTTTCTTCCAGCTCTCGTCAGCCGACAGGTTCAACTCCTGGTCCTGAAGGATACCGCCGTTCTGATAAACATCAACCTCGACTATCCGGTCCTGCTCGACATGTGAAACATACGCCGTGCTGTAGTGGTTGAGCCCGAAGAAGTCACACGAGCCATGGAGCAAGGCCTTGTCTTCAGCAGTAAACGTGGGCAGGCGTTCTGCCACTTGTTTCCGTATGACCTCGCAGTAGTCGCCGCGATATATCGGATCAGCGAACCATCCAAGGAAGAACTCCAGGGAGCGTTGGGCTGCTTGTTTGTCTTTTTCCGAGTTCGTGCGAGGCTCCCGCCAGTCGCAGTTGTTGGTTATACCAATTCGACCCTTCTGCTTTGGTTGGTATTTCTCGCGATATACATCTACCGCCTGAGCATGGGCACGAAGAAGCTGATGAGCTACCACATAAGGTTCTGTCAGCGATTTACGTCCCGGTGGCATTATGCCCTTGGAATATCCCATGACAGCTACAACCCAAGGTTCATTCAATGTGATCCAGTGCTTGATACGGTCGCCAAAATTCTCGAAGCATATCTCAGCGTACCGCCGGAAGATTCCCGCCATGTCCGGATTCAGCCAGCCATCAAGCTCGAGCTGCAAGGCCAAGGGCAAATCCCAATGGTACAACGTTACCCAAGGTGTTATGCCGTGATCCAGTAAAGTATCGATCAGGTCGGAGTAAAACCGAATTCCATCGGAATTGGGCTTGCCTCGGCCATCCGGCAGAATCCTCGGCCAGGCCAGAGAGAACCGATATGCCTTTAGGCCGAGCTCGGCCATCAGGGCGACATCCTCTTTGTAGCGATGGTAATGGTCACACGTGACGTCACCGGTATCTCCATTGGCTATGCGTCCAGGAATATGAGTGAAGGTATCCCAGATAGAAGGTCCTTTACCACCCTCGAGCCACGCTCCTTCGATCTGGTAACTGGCGGTTGCTGTACCCCATGTGAAACCCTTAGGAAATTTCTTCATCTAAAGCCCCGTTTTATTCGCCTTTAAATAAATCGTGCCAGAAAGCAGAAGCCGGATTTCAGAAGATAACAATCAGAAATTCTATCCTCTGTCCTCGCCGTCTTCGCCATGGCCGGAAAACGGAAGGCTGATAATAAAAAGAATATGGTTTTCCTGTCAACATAAAAAGTTCCTAAATGCAAAACTGGAAATTCGTACTCGGCAGGTCCAATTCAGGTGCACGGGACGTGACGAAAAAAATGTGGGAGAATCATTCTATCTGAGAGCGCTGTCTTTCCTCTATCGGTCGATGCTTCCATCTCCTATGGAGCCACCAGTATTGGCTGGGGTCCTGCCGTACAAATTCCTCAATCGCCTTGGTATATTCTGCGGTAATCCATGTGAGCGGCTCGTCTTGGCCAATCCACTCTTCGGGGAAAATAATGCGGTTGATACCGATTTCGAAGTAAAATCGGTTATCAAGTCTTCTGCTGTAGCCCACGGCAATTGGGATATTATTGGTGATAGCCAGCAGTCCTATGCTCTTGTAAGTACTGGCCTTACGGCCAAAAAAATCCACGAATATTCCCTTTCTGCCCGCATCCTGGTCCACGATAAAGCACAGCGTCGCACCGCTTGAGGAGAGCTTTGCCATAAGCTCTGCAGCACCTTTTTTATCGACTATCTTTTGCCCGGCTTGCCGGCGGACCTTATATAAGTACCTGCTAATAAACTTGTTATCCAACGGCCGGGCAACACTGTAAATATTAAAGCCGAACAGCCCCAGCAGATAGCCCATGATCTCAAAGTTACTGTAATGAGCGGCGACCATTAATATACCTTTGCCTTCCTGCATCAGCCATTTGGCTCTTTCGACGTTTTTATACCGCGAATAGTCGCGCCACTTATATTTTTTCACTAATCGTGGCGTAAACAGAATATCAATAGCCAGCATCGCGATATGTTCGAAGCTTCGCCGACCTGTTTGCCATATCCATTGCTCGCTTTTTTCCGGAAAACTGGCACGAAGGTTATCTAAAGCTCGCTTGCGTCCGCGATGATAGTGTTTCCACAACAGTCTGCCGAGAAAACACGCAGTATTCAGATTGGTCTCGACATCGAATAAATAGAGGAAAACCACAAGAATCCGCAACGCAAGATAGAGTAACCAATCTGTGACAAGATTGTTTTTTTTCTTTTTCTTCTTTCGTGGCGTCGAGTCAGACATAGGCTGTTGATTTTAGACTCGTGATAGCTGCTGTCAAGTTTTAGAAAGCCTTTTGCTCTATTGAAAACATTAGGCCTGGGTACGTCATTGCGAGGCCTACGCCTGCTTCCGCAGGGGCAAGCTTTCACCCGCATAAGCGGGTGTAGGCCGTGGCAATCTTCGACTTGTAACGATTGAGATTGCCGCGCTCGGCTCCGCCTCGCTCGCAATAACAACGGCAAGTAACTTCTTCTCAAATATAGTCTTATGCAATGCCAGAAAGATTTGCCACACCCCTAAAGCAAGGCAGAACTGGACACTGCTTCAAGCCATCTTTCAATAAAGATATCAAGATCATGCTCGTCCACTATGCCATCGTGGTTGAGGTCTACGGGGCACATGGTCTTGAATGACCAGATCGGTCCAGGCATCTCACTGGAGGGACCCTTGGTCACGACTTTCCAAAAATACCACGTCCAACTGTCCAGCACACACGGAATTTGCGACCCACACGGACAGAAATATTGTTCGTTGAGATTGGTCGCAACCAGCTTCAGAGCGCTCGGATTTGTTCCAAGGTAAACATCCCAAGTCGTCGGATAATCCCACGTGAATAGGACTGCCAAATCGGAATGCAGTTTTGCTTCGTTGCATAAATACTGTAAACCGCAACTTGAATCTCCTTGGATTCCCACCGTGGCACCAGAGCCGGCTTCTGAGCTGGGATCGGCGTAAAGTAGAAGGATGTCGTTAGAAGTTTCAAATAGCTGAGCTTGAACGGTGAGTCTATCTGTCAACCCGAAGATCCTTACATCGTCCCATTGCAATACAAGAACACGATTAGGCTGGTCACCAATAATCTGGTAGTAAACATTCTTGTCATCCAATGGAACAAGATCGTCCCAATAGAGAGCGATGAAACTATCGACTTCGTATACATTGGTTCCCGGAATACAGACATTAGAAATCCCCATATACATATCTTGGAAATAGATAGTCCCATTGGAGGAAACGACTACCTGATTATAAAGCTCTCCATAGAAGTTGAAATTAAAGGGCAAGTCAATATAGAAGGCATAACTTTCATCTGTAAGGTTCAGATTCGTTCCGGTTCCGGCAATATCAATCCAGTAATCGTTGAATGAGGGGCCACCAGCTTCATCACTATCAATAAGAGTATAGCCGCCGCAAGCGGTAGTAGTAATGGCAGCACCGCCATCCCATGACAAACACGTATCCACCGGCACGTTTTCGGCACCTTCCGGCGGATTCGGATTGGTCGGCTTAAGCGAAGGTTGGTAATCTGGCCCGAAGATCAAACACCATGAATGCAGAGTACCAAAATCCCCGGTGGCATCATCCGTAATCTCGAGCTGCCAGATACCTTGGGCATTCATACCATCGAATTCGCTCAGGTTGCCCTCGGGCTGGAAGGCTCCTGTAAACGGTGCAGAGCCTTGCGTAATTGATTCATCGGCTTCATCATCGAGAACGGTTTTTACAAAATCATTGTTATTACCTCCAACGCCGCTAAACATCTCCACTGGCGTCCCATCGGGTGCGATGAGAAACACTTCCAGGTCAGCATCCCAAGTATGCGTAATGTAAAGTTCGACGTTGATATCCTGAATTACAAATGAATCCGGCACAGTCAAAGAGGAATAAATCGTGCTTTTGTCTGGAATAGGTATGTTAACATCAACACTGCAATAAGTAACCGCTGTTGCTTCCGCGCCCAGGAGCAAAGATACAAGAGTTACGACCATAATTTTTGCTAATATGGAACTTGTTTTCATTTCTCTTGCCTCCTAATTGATTGTTAGAAATTCCCCCTATTACCACTTAAATTATCTCTTTTGAATACATAAGTTTAGCTTATGGCAGCATCTCCTTTCTTCGCAAAATCATCCATGGTTCTTTTAAGCGAAAAGGTGTTAAATTTGTTTGCCTGTCCGTTTTCTTTCGGATAAAGCAAGCATCGTATTCTATCTTAGATTCACTTATATATATATTATCGCCCACAGAATAATCTCTGAAGCATCTGATACTATATAGTGCCATTTCTAAAAAGTTTGTATTGCTTTTAATGTCTGGCCATGTCATTCCAACCGGAGTCCCGATATTTTCGCGACAAAGCAAAGGAATCTATTGAAAGAAACATCTCCACTTAGCTTACAGCGCCTCGGCTAATGCTCCTCTCGGCCTTGCTCGGGACAGGCAGGGCATGCTTGGTCCGGTCGAGATGACAACGACATGTAATAGGTTACATTAAATTTCTGAAAATGGCAATAGGTATCTTCCGCCGTAGATGTACGTTCGTAAATCCGGCAGTGAGATTTTAGACCTTTTGCTCGTTAGAAAAATCATTGTGAATGAGTATCTTCAAGTTAACCGGAAAGGCTTGTTGATGCAGAGTTATTATTTTCCAAGAAACAAGAACCTATCAAATATAATCGTAGAATAAAGCCGTGAAGGTAAAAATATAACCAAAGATTTCACATTTATCTCGTTAAAGAAAAGCCATGCTTACTTATAGCGTCTAATGCTCTGTTGAAAAGCCTCACCGTCGTTTCGACCGAAGCGTCCCCAAGGGACGCGAATTGGAGAAATCTGCTCAAAAACAGATTTCTCGACTCGCCTTCGGCTCGCTCGAAATGACATTCTGAACTCTTTTCAACAGAGCAAGCCTATAATAAAACCTTTTTATCGTCACCCCGAGCGAAGCCGAGGGGCTAACTAAAAAGCTATTTTATCAGATTCCTCGACCCGCCTTCGGCTCGCTCGAAACGACATTCTGAACTCTTTTCAACAAAGCAAGCGTCTAACAGAATGAATAGTATAGCTTACTTTCTGTCACTCCCGCGTAGGCGGGAGTCCATAAAAAGCCATAGAATACCGGATTCCCGCTCCCCGAT
>Ga0315547_1000169_pt1 | contig 72866 bp, 86 predicted proteins | sample SalMarSW160240MG_2_FD_202542 | JGI IMG/M metagenome (GOLD analysis project Ga0315547, IMG submission 202542) | Salt marsh sediment microbial communities from the Plum Island Ecosystem LTER, Massachusetts, United States - Salt Marsh Sediment SW1601-240 ...
ACGAAGAGGAGAACATGTTTGTTGCTAAGCAGGTAGGGGCTTACGGCTTTATTGCCAAGAGCGCTGCCAGTTCCGACCTCTTGACTGGCATAAGGACAGTAGGTGAAGGAAGATACTTCCCTCGGTCTTTTGCCTACGTGTCTGCCAACTGGCCGGAGGGTCTAGATAAAAATAAGTAATCCCCTTTGGGAATCCTTACCCCCAACTGCTGGGTTATGAAGGAGGATATTGGTTTGCAGCCGATAACCATTACTCTTGACGGTCGTGAGGTAAGTGGCTATCCGGGGATGACCATCCTAGAACTGGCGAAGGAATCAGGCATAGATATCCCCACACTCTGCCACGATCCTCAACTCTCTTCAGTCGGGGCTTGCCGTGTCTGTCTGGTAGAAGACGAACGAAATAACGCCTTATTGGCATCTTGTGTCGCCCCGATAGCGCCGGGAATGGTGATCAATACCCTTTCCAATCGGGTTATAGAGCGCCGCAAGACCATAGTTAAGCTGATGCTAGCCAGCCATCCTGATTCTTGCTTGGTATGCGATAAAGGCAATCGCTGCCAGCTACGCCAAATTGCCTCAGACCTGGGCATCGGATTGGTGGATCTTCAAAGAATTCCCCAGATAGCCAGCATTGGGGAGGTCAATCCCTTCCTTGAACGGGATCTGAGCAAGTGCATATTGTGTGCTAAATGTATTCGAGCCTGCCAGGAACTAGTCGTTGAAGGTGCTATTGACTACTTTCAACGAGGATTTACGACCATACCGGCGACACTGAACAATTTGCCCCTGGAAAACTCTGAGTGTACCTTCTGTGGAACTTGTGTGGCGCTGTGCCCTACAGGCGCGCTGACGGAGAAGGAGAAAATATATAGAGGAACAACCCAGACTGTTGTCCAGACAACCTGTCCCTACTGTGGCTGTGGCTGTAGCATTTGCCTGGAAGCCAAGGATGGACATGTAGTGCGGATCGCGCCAGGCAAGGAAAGCTCGGTGAACAAAGGCACGCTCTGCGTGAGGGGAAGCTATGGCTGTGATTTTATCCATAGCCCGGATAGGTTGCTCAAACCCCTGGTCAAGAGGGATAACACTTTTGAGGAGGTGTCATGGGAAGAAGCCCTGGAGCAAGTAGCTACTGGATTCAAGCGAGTAAAGGATAAGCGAGGGTCCGACAGCCTAGCTGTTCTAGGTTCATCCAAGTGCACCAACGAAGATAACTACCTCTTGCAGAGATTCGCCAGATGTGTGCTGGGCACCAACAATATTGATAATGGCGGTCGCTTGTACAACTCCGCCAGTCGTATCGGCCTGGGGTCTTCCCTTGGCTTCTCCGGCACTACAAATTATCTTGGTGACTTGGAACAAACCGAGCTTATACTGGTTGTCGGGGCTGATCCCAGTTCCTCAGCCCCTGCCGTCGGTTATGCCATAAAGCGTGCTGTCAAACAGCGCGGTGTCAAATTATTGTTGATAGATCCTCGGCAGACAAGGCTCTCTTTGTTTGCCCATCTTTGGTTACGACCTGAAGTCGGCACTGACGTGGCTCTTATAAATGGCCTGACCAATGTGATTATTGACGAAGGCTTGCTGGACGAGGAATTTGTCGCCAGAAGAACAGATAACTTTGAAGCTTTTGACGAAAGTTTGAAAAGGTATACCCTGGAGTACGTCGAGAAGACTACTGGCATTACAGGTCAAGAGATTCGTGCCGCCGCTCGATTATACGCCGAGGCAAGCCGGGCGGCAATTGTCTATGGCACAGGAATCACGCAGCATACCGGAGGGACTGATGGTGTAGGGGCCCTGGCAAATTTGGCGTTACTGACGGGAAATATCGGGCGTAAGGGGGGTGGCGTGTATGCGCTACAAAGAGAAAATAATGGACAAGGCGCCTGCGACATGGGAACACTGCCCAAATTTCTGCCTGGATATCAGAGTGTAACGGATGCCCAGGCCAGGGGGATGTTCGAAGAACGTTGGGGGGCAAGCTTGCCGGCTGAGCCTGGACTAACGACCCTGGAGATTATGGAACAGGTAAAAAAGGGAAAGATTAAAGGCATGTATATCGTAGGAGAAAATCCTGTCTTGAGCTTTCCAAATTCGAGACTCATTACAGAAGTCCTATCTTCCCTTGATTTTCTGGTGGTACAGGATATGTTCCTTACTGAGACGGCCAAACTGGCAAATGTAGTTCTACCTGCCGCAAGCTTCGCCGAAAAAGAAGGGACATTCACTAACTTTGAGGGCAGGGTAAACAGGGTGCGTAAAGCGATCAAGCCTATTGGTGAAAGCCTGCCAGACTGGGAGATAATCCTGCGGCTGGCTGACAAAATGGGGTCTCCGATGCCATATTCCTCTCTACAGGATGTTATGAGTGAGATTGAGGAATTAGTTCCTTCATACGAAGACTATACTGATTTCGAAAGACAGGATGAATTAGCCTACGGGGAAACAGGACGCACCTATGGTAGGCAACTCTTAAAGGGATTTGCCCGTTTCTCCCCCATTAAATATACTCCACAAGCAGGGGAGAGAAAGTCAGATTATCCCTTTACTCTGCTCACCGGGACTACTCTTTATCATTTCGGCACTGGCTCCAGAAGCTCCAGGTCTCTACGATTGAAAAAATTCTCGCCGGAGGCTTTTGTGGAAATTTGTGAGTCTGACGCCAGAAAACTTGCCATCACTGATGGTGAGAAGGTCAAGGTAATCTCACCTGTAGGCGAGGTGACTACAATAGCCAAGATTACCGATACACTGCGTCAGGGGATGCTCTTTATGCCAGTTTCATTCCCAGAGACTCCGGTTAATGAGCTATTCGACATTGTCTTAAATCCCGAAACAAAAGCGCCTTCACTGAAAGCATGCAGCGTAAAAATAGAGAAATTGTAACGCCGAGGCTTGTCCTCGACAAAAGGATGGGGGACAAGCCCCCCGTGCTACTTAATATGAGAATAGAAAGGCTGGAACTTCATGAATAAAGCGAAGACAATCACAAAGGCTGACCTGGCACGAATAAATGCCATCGCTTCTGAATATAGTCAGCAGAAGTGGGCAATGATACCACTGCTGCAAAAAATCCAAAGTGAGTTCGGGTATATCCCTCCTCAGTCTATACCGCTTATAGCCAGAAGCTTGGGGGTTTTCCCCAGTCAGGTACAAGGGGTGATTAGTTTTTATGCCCAGCTTTACACTCAGCCACGGGGCAGAAAAGTTGTTAGAGTTTGTCGAGGGACAGCTTGCCATGTGCGGGGAGGGAAGACGATACTGAAATTGGTTAAGCAGCACCTAGGTTTAGAAGAAGGGGAGACTAGCCCTGATTTGGAATATACACTGGAAACCGTAGCCTGCATCGGCGTTTGCGCCCTGGCCCCAAATATAGTCGTCGCTGACCACGTCCACGGTCATATGAACCCTAAAAAAGTGGAGCAACTGCTTAAGAATCGAGAGGGTGAAAAGTAATATGGAAAGCCATTGCACCATCTTTGTTTGTCAGGGAACAGGATGCCTTTCCAGCGGCTCTGATGCTGTATATGAGGCTCTAAAGGAAGAAATAAGCCGGCAAGGGATAAGCCATGCCGAGGTGGATTTCACTGGTTGTCACGGTTTCTGCGAGCAGGGTCCCAATGTAGTCATCGAACCTGAAGGCATTTTCTATACCCATGTCCAGGCCGAGGATGCTCCAGAAATTGTCGCCTCTCATCTTCGAGATGGCAAGCCTGTGGAACGCCTTTTCTATCATGACCCGGTAACTGGCAAAGCCATGCCGCATTATTCAGAGATAAACTTCTACAAAAAACAGCAGCGTGTCATTCTGCGGAATTGCGGGCAAATCAACCCGGAAAAAATCGAGCATTATATTGCTCGCGGGGGTTATCGGGCGTTGAGAAAGGCTCTTTTGATGACTCCCGAGCAGGTTATTGAGGAGATTAAGAAATCTGGCCTTCGCGGGCGAGGTGGCGCTGGTTTCCCCACCGGGCGCAAGTGGGAATTTTGCCGTAATGCTCCCGGAGAAAAGAAATATGTCATCTGCAATGCCGATGAAGGCGACCCCGGTGCTTTTATGGACCGCTCCATCCTGGAAGCAGATCCCCACGCCGTTGTTGAGGGGTTGACCATTGCTGGATATGCCATAGGTGCCAATGAGGGCTACATCTATGTCCGTGCTGAGTATCCCTTAGCGGTAAAGCGAGTTCACACTGCCTTAGAGCACGCCCGGCAAAGGGGCTTTTTGGGTAAAGATATTCTCGGCTCGGGCTTTGATTTTGTGGTGCACATCAAAGAAGGCGCCGGGGCCTTTGTTTGTGGTGAAGAAACAGCTCTAATGGCTTCAATTGAGAGCCGACGGGGCATGCCTCGCCCCCGCCCCCCATTTCCCGCCCAATCAGGTCTGGAAGGAAAGCCTACCAATATCAATAATGTAAAGACCGTGGCTTCCATTCCCATCATTATTGACCGCGGGGCTGATTGGTTTGCCAGCATCGGTACTGAAAAGAGCAAAGGGACGGCTGTCTTTGCCCTCACGGGGAAGATTGCCAACAGCGGGTTAGTGGAGGTGCCTATGGGCACTCCCCTATCCACCATTATCTTTGATATAGGGGGTGGTATCCCCCGGGGCAAGCGGTTTAAGGCGGTGCAGACAGGCGGTCCTTCAGGCGGCTGCATCCCTGCCCGATTTCTCGATTCCCCCGTGGACTATGAAACACTGGCTCAATTAGGCTCGATTATGGGCTCTGGCGGCATGGTGGTGTTGGACGAGACCACCTGTATAGTGGAGATAGCCAGGTATTTCTTGAGCTTCACTCAAGCGGAGTCCTGCGGGAAGTGTGTCCCTTGCCGCCTGGGAACCAGACAAATGCTAGAAATACTTACCAGAATCACTCAGGGCAAGGGGCGTGAAGAGGATATGGATACTCTGCTTACCATAGCCAAGACGGTTAAGGAATGCTCGCTCTGCGGTCTGGGGCAAACCTGTCCCAACCCCGTGCTCACTACTCTTGAGTACTTCAGAGATGAATATGAAACCCACATAAAAGAGAAAAAATGCCCGGCCGCCGTGTGCGATGCCCTCATGATATCACCGTGTCAGCATACCTGCCCGGTAGGAATCAATATTCCCAAATACGTGGCTCAAATTGCCGATGGTGAGTATCTGGAGGCTGTCAACACCATCAGGGAGCGCAATCCCTTCCCCGCTATTTGCGGCCGCATCTGCCATCACCCCTGCGAGGGGAGGTGCCGCCGCGGGGAACTCGACGACCCCGTAGCTATCAGGGCGCTTAAGCGCTTTGCCGCCGACTGGTATTTTGATCACATCGAAGAATTACCTGAACCAGAACCCTTTCCCCTGACTCACAGTCAAAAAGTAGCGGTGGTAGGAGCGGGACCTACAGGGCTGTCCTGCGCCTACTTTCTGGCTCAAATGGGCTATCCTGTCACGGTCTTTGAAGCTCTTCCCCTAGGCGGGGGCATGCTTTCGGTAGCTATACCCGACTTTCGCTTGCCGCGGGAGGTTATTGAAAAGGAGATAAATTATATCGCCAAGCGGGGAGTGGAGATAAAATACGACACACCAATCAACGTAAATTTCACCATAGAAGATATCAAAGATAGTGGCTTCGAAGCTGTCTTTATTGCCGCTGGGGCACAAAGGAGCCAGAACATTGGCATACCTGGAGAACTGGAGGATATTGAAGGCTTCTATTATGGTTTGAGATTTCTAAGGGATGTGAAGGTTGGCAAGCCTGTCAAGATTGGGCGCATTGTTGCTGTTATCGGGGGTGGCAATGTGGCCCTGGATTCTTCTCGCACCGCTCTTCGCCTTGGTGCCGATGAGGCGAGCATCTTTTACCGTCGGTCGCGGGAGGAGATGCCAGTAACTGAGGTGGAGTATGATGAGACTCTGGCTGAAGGCGTCCAGGTTAATTTCCTCGTCAGCCCCACCCGCATAGTAAGCGATGATTGGAAAGTGACCGGTTTACAGTGTGTCCACATGAGGCTGGGTGAGCCTGACGCCAGCGGACGCCGGCGCCCAATCCTCGTTCCTGGCTCAGAGTTTTTTGCTCCAGCGGATACTGTCATTGCTGCTGTGGGGCAGGCTCCAGACCTGTCATTTTTACCCCCGGATAGTGCTCTTGAGCGTACTCGGTGGGAAAGGCTGGCAGTTGATGAGAACAGATTGGTCACCAATGTTCCCGAGGTCTTTGCCGGAGGGGATTTTGTCTCCGGACCAGGCATGGTTATAGAAGCTATTGCGGCTGGCCGGAGAGGGGCTATCGCCATAGACAAATATCTCCGGGGCGATACCTCACGGGTCGAGATGTATGACCTGAAGCCCAGCGTTATTAAGGAAAAAATAAGTGGAGAGGAAGAAGAAAGCTGGGAACCACAATTCAGGCCAGAAACACCTCATCTCCCTCTTGAGGAGAGGAAAGGTAGCTTCAAAGAGATAGAGCTGAGCTTTTCTGAGGACAAGGCGAGACAGGAGGCTAAGCGTTGCTTAAGATGCGACCTAGAAAAGTAATGCAAAAGGCAAAAATAAAAGTGCAAAATGACAGAGCAACAGCAAATATGCAAAGAAAGGTATTTAAAAGTTTTATTTTTGATTTGTAATTTTGATTTTTAACCTTTAACTTTTGACTTTTTTGATTCGTGGGAGGTTAGGCATGAAATCTATTACTAAGCAAAAGACTTTTGAGGAAATCGAGCAGCAGTTAGACGGGTTTGACCGAGTGTATATTGCTGGTTGTGGCACATGCGCCACAATGACTAAAACTGGTGGGAGGGAAGAGGTCTTGGAAATGAGGGAGCGCCTACAAGAACTGGGCAAGCTGGTCACCGGCTGGACAGTTATCCCTACCGCCTGTGATGAGATGACCGAAGTAGCTGTTAAAGAAAATAATGGAGCCATTCAGAATGCCAAATGTATTCTGGTCATGGCCTGTGCTTTAGGAGTGCATAAGCTGAGTACCTATATTGACAAGCCGGTCATTCCGGCCCTGGATACGCTTTTCATAGGTGTCGAGGATAGTCCAGGCTGTTTTCAAGAGGTTTGTGCCCAGTGTGGTCAGTGTGTCCTGGGGCAAACTGCTGGCATCTGTCCCCTGACGGCATGTCACAAAGGTTTGCTGAACGGTCCATGTGGTGGCACCGACAATGGTAAATGCGAGGTAGATAAGGAAAAGGATTGTGCCTGGACTCTCATATATCAGCGACTGGAAGCACAGGGCCGGCTGGATTTGATGCGTAAGTATTATTCCCCCAGAGATTACAACGCGGTCCTCAGGCCGCGAACTATCAGGATTACGTGAAGGAGGAGCTATGGCACCGAGTTTTAGGGAAGTTCTCAAATCTGATAAATTTGTGATAACCAGCGAAATCGGTCCACCAAAGGGGACGAACATTGAGAAGATGCTCCACCATATTGACCTTCTCAAGGACAAAGTAGACGCGCTGAATGTTACTGACCACCAGAGTTCCGTGATGCGCTTTCCCTCCATTGGCGGCTGTCTGGCTATTAAAGAACAAGGAGGCGAGCCCATATTACAGATGACCTGCCGCGACCGTAATCGTCTTGCCCTTCAAGCCGAGCTTCTCTTCGCATACACCAGAGGCATAAGAAATGTCCTCTGCCTGACTGGAGATGCTGTTGTAGTTGGCGACCACAAGGCGGCCAAGGGCGTTTTCGACCTGGATTCGGCACAGTTGCTGAAGACAATTCGGCAGCTGGAAGCGGGCAAAGACCTTGGAGAGAATGAGCTCGACGGGGCTGTGGAGTTCTGTGCCGGAGCCATAGTCACACCTGAAGCAAACCCGATTGAGCCTCAGTTAATAAAGTTTGAAAAAAAGATTGAAGCCGGTGCCGAATTCTTTCAGACTCAAGCCATCTATGACCTGGACAAATTCGCTAAGTTTATGGAATATGCCCGCCAGTTCCCGGTCAAGATACTGGCTGGCATCATTCTGCTTGTGTCAGCCAGGATGGCGACGTATATGACCGAAAATGTCCCGGGCGTCTCTGTGCCCCAAAACTTGATTGATGAATTAGCGGCTGCCCCCAAAGGCGAGGCAATCAATAAGGGTATAGAAATCGCGGGTCGGATGATTGCCACTCTGGAAAAAGAATCCATATGCGATGGAGTTCATGTCATGGCCATAGGCCGGGAAGAGGTGGTTCCAGATATCCTGAAAGCTGCGGGACTTGCTACTTAGTACCTCATGTAGCTTGTGAGAAAAGCAGAGGCCGCTTGCCTCCTTTCTTGAGGTGGATTGCAATCTCCTTTGAAATCTGCTGTCAAGAAGGGATTGCACTTTTCTGACTTTTGTGCAATTTGCCGAATTGCACAAAAACTCATCTTGTTATCCGCTATATTTTTGAGCTTTTCTATCTTCTACGAATAAGAGCCATCAATATCAACATCAAGACATCTAAAATTAAATTGCCGGTTTTTCCTTGTCCCAGCTGCTTCTCCGAATACTCCAATGGTAGCAAGGTGGCTCGATCAATTGGCATAGACAGAAATCTGCCAAGTTTTTCTAATGTATTACTAGCAGCTTCAGCACGATGCGCTGACAATGTGCGCTTAATATCCTCTTCCAACCTCTTATCTTTAGAGCTTCTTTCTTTGGTTCGCTTTAGCTCTTGCCGGGCCTGTTGAAATTTTGTGAAGTCACCTCGGTTTAGCCAGATTCCACTACACCAAGGGCAGCGCTCCAAAATAATGCCTTTAAGAAAGTACCGGTCTTTAAACTGGAAAAGCTCCGATTGATCTAATGGACATCTAAGGATTCGCTTTTCTATATTTGTAGGAGTCCATAGGCTTTTCGAATCAAATACCTCGATTTTTTCTGCCTCTCCATGTCTCGCACTAAATAATTCCATCTTATCAAACCAAATCCCACCACATTCCTTGCATTGTTCAAGTAAGATTGGCTGACTGTAATGACCTTCGATTTTTACCTGATACATCTCGGTATTGTCATTCGGACATTGCATAGTTTCATTATAAGTTAAGAACCGAATAATGGGCAAAGGTCACTTTCTATAGAACTTGCTTTACTACAGTGAATATCAGGGGCAACTAGAAGAAGCTCAATAAAACAATTCTTAAGTGCACGTTGTCGGGGTGAGAGGATTTGAACCTCCGACCACGTGAACCCCATGTAGCCGGTAAAAAAGGCGGAGGCCGCCTGCCTCCTTTCAAGCTCCAATATTACTTCTCTATCGTATATCTTGTCAATACTTACTAGTGACACCATTTGCTTAGCTGACTTGAATAAAGCTTGTTTTGATTTCTATTGTTTTGTCAACAGCGTTGAGGATTGATTTCCTTACAGCACCTGCATTTCTCTCAATGCGTACACGAATAGCAACCTCGTCACTCAAGCCCAAACCTTCCAAAGGTCTATCAGCATTTTCAGTCAACGCTCTATTTAATTCAGACAACTTGTCCTTATCGCTATAATCAAGTGGATATTTTTCCCTCGCAAGGAAGAGTTCAAGCCGCTCCTCCAAGTTACTCACAATTACTTCTATTGAGCTGCTGAGTTCTTCGTTAAGTTGCGATGTCAGTTTTTGATAGTATACAGCTTCTTCGATGCCTTCAGTTGCACCCAGCACCTCGACTGAACGACGGTCCACATCATCTACCTGGAGCCACTTCTCGAAGGGAATTTTGGGATTTCTCCGCATTCTATCTTCTATTACTGATATTTTTGACAGGAGTGTACCAGCAGGCATAGGGAAAATACGGCCATCTAGTTCTCTTAGCCATTTGTCAACTTCATCAATCAACCGCTCTTTTCTGTCACGGCTTTCTCGTTCGATGCTATCTTGTCTATTGCGCCTATTTTCATCAATAGCAGCGAACGCCGCGAAGGCCACCAGCAGCGCAGCAAAGGCGCTAATTTTTACCGCAAACTCCTCATACCTATCAATGACAACAAAGACTGCAAACAAGAAAATGGCGAAGCCTAGTATGTTTAAATAACGATTCCGTGTAACATTTCCATATAGTATTATTGTTATTCCTACAGCAAATATATAAAGTATTACTATGGCATTACGTATAGCCTCGTTAGCAGGGAAAAAGTGGACAGCAAGAAGCCAATAGGCTAAGCCAAAAACAACTACCTCCAATATAATTAGAACTATAAATTTCCACGGCTTGTCGATTAACCTAGCTTTCCGCATTGGAGCTATAAATTGCCGCAGTTTGCCGCTTAACTTACCTTTCTGCATACGCAAATTATAGACCTATCGTTAAGTGCTGTAAATGAATCCACCCACATAACTAATAAGGGGAGTTACAACTGCTCCCTCATTCCACTATTTCACTCCCCTCTTTTTCTCCCACAGATACAGCCCAAACCAAGTATGCTCTTCACGCTCTACATTGCTCATCTTCGCCAGCTCAACCAACATCTCCTTTTTAGGGTATGCTCCAAACTCTTTTTTAATCCATTGAGAGAAGCCTATCCAGCCGGGGAACACCCAACCTTTACTAAAATAGTACCTCTCAAAACCTTCCCCGCTTAAATACCTGCTCATATACCACGCTTGCACCCCTTTCTTTGGGTGGATTATAATCTTCCCCGGCCTGGTTCGGCTTGCGGAGGTTCTGATTTCGCAGTCATCTGTCCTGCTAAAGACAAAGGATATGTTAAGATGAGCGAAGTGGACCTCCCACTATGGTGTGATTCCAGCGACATCTTGCTCGAGGAATGCTCATGTCTCTAACAAGATTCATCAAGGATTTACTGAGGAAGCCTGAAGCAATCCCAACCCCTGGTGCTATATTCTACAATGCGACAGTGGCAAAAGTTCTTCGAAAGCCTGAAACAAAGATAGCTAATGACATAGTAGAGAAGATGAGAAACGGGACTATTCTTGATTTAGGTTCGGGAACAGGCTATTTGTCAATAGAGATTGCCAAGAGGGCACTCGGCCTACAGGTCTATGGCATCGATCTCAGCAGGCAAATGGTCAAGATTGCCAGACGCCATGCCAAAGGCGTTGATAACGCTCGATTTGTGTTTGGCAATGCGGCAAAGCTCCCTTTCGAGGATAACTCGATAGACCTTGTGGTTAGTACGGGCGCTTCGCACCATTGGAAGACACCACGCATGGTGTTTGATGAATGCTATCGTGTTCTAAAAGCCGGCAAGGAAGCCTGGATATACGATGGGTGTCCTGAGGTTTTCAGCAACCGGGCTGATAGAAGAAAAGTGAACGAGGAATACGGGTTCCTGGTTAGCCGACTCGGACACAGAGTCTCTACACTACATGGTTTCACCAGGGAAGAATACCAGACCGTAATTAAGGACATGCTAGAGCAAACGGCATTCAAAGGCAGCTACCAGATGGCGCTGACGGATATCTGGATGAAGATTACGCTTAAGAAACGCAAGTGAGCACGTTTATCACCTCACCACGGCCTTTAGCGAAACAGAAGAAAAAACCTCTTCATACGAGTTGATTGACCATCGAGGCCCGCTACGTTCTTTTATCTGAAGCTGGATTGCGCTTTGGTTGCATCTAGTAAGCGACCTAAATCTGCTCTGAGTTTCTTGGTTACGGCACAAATAGAGCTGATTCGGATTTAGGTGAGGCGGCTCAACAAAATACGTAAGTATACCTATATGTACCGGCTTCGGATCATGATATAAATTAAATTAGTATGGGTTATTACACGTCATAAAATTGTTATAGTGTTCCTCATAATTTTATGCGTTTGTAACGGTCGGAAACCTAAAATATAACAGAAGAACCTCGTCTTTTTGGTCAGGCGCCAGGGCAATAGGAGGTGAACCGTCATGAATATTATTCAAGCCACGGCTCTAACTAAGGTCTTTGCTGGTGATGTCAAAGCTGTCGATACTATCGATTTCGAAGTGGGAGAGGGAGAAATCTTCGGGTTTCTCGGTCCAAATGGCGCCGGTAAGACCACCACCATCAAAATGCTGAATACCCTTCTAAAGCCAACTTCTGGCACGGCCACAGTTGCCGGATTCGACGTGGTGAAGAGTCCAGCCGACGTGCGCAAGAGCATCGGCTATGTTGCTCAAGATGTCGGTGTCGATGAGCATGCGACAGGAAGAGAGAACCTAACACTCTACGGGCATTTCTATAGACTTGACAATAAAACGATTAAGCAGAGGATAAAAGAGATTTTTGAATTAGTGGATTTGATCGGATACGAAGACAAGATGGTATCCAGCTATTCTGGTGGCATGCGTAAGCGCCTTGACATTGCGATGGGGCTCATCCACCAGCCAAAAATCATATTTCTGGATGAGCCTACAGTTGGTCTTGACCCGCAGACCAGAGCCCATATTTGGGACTATATTCGTAAGCTTGCAAAATCTATGAACGTCACGATATTCCTAACCACGCACTATATGGAAGAAGCCGACCAGCTGGCTGATAGAGTATATATAATAGATTTGGGCAAGATCATAACAAGTGGTACGCCCGAAGAACTGAAACGATCCATAGGCGGGGATGTGGTGACTCTATCTCCATGTGTCGTCAAAGTAGAAGAATGCCGGGAGTTCCTCCAGCGCACCAAATCAGTTCTATCCAATAAACCGTTCATAGTCGGTATGCAGGAAGCCGATACCACACTGGCGGTGTATGTACAGAATGGTGAGTCGGCGGCACCGAACATTATGCGTATCCTTGACAGTGAGGGCATAGAGGTTAAAACACTGTCAGTCTCTCGCCCATCACTGAACGACGTTTTTCTGAAATATACCGGCCGCAACATACGTCCCCAGGAAGGGGCTCCTACCACCTATACTGAGGTCGCGCGGAGGCGGTCAAGGAGGCAATGATGCACATGCTATCTGACGTCTACTATCAGACCATGCGTGATCTCAGGGCGCGCTTTCGGATGCCTGTCTGGATCTTTCTGAGCCTCTTTCAGCCCATTATATGGCTCCTTTTGTTTACCCAGATTTTCCAGTCTCTCTCACAGCTTCCTCAGTTAGGAACAGCAAGCTATCTACAGTTTTTTGCGCCGGGTGTAGTAGTGATGACCGTCATTTTCGGTTCGGCCTGGGCGGGCATGGGTATGCTTCAAGATATCGATATGGGCATACTATCAAAAATGCTGGCAACACCAGTCACACGCACCTCAATCATTATCGGTCGTGTGATATCAGCAATGGTAATGCTGGTTATTCAAGCGATATTAATATTTATTATTGCTGTTATCATGGGTGTGAGACTGGCAACTGGTGTTCCTGGTGTCTTACTTTCTATAGTCATCATTTCACTGCTTGGACTCGGTCTGGCGGCTTTATCAAACGGTCTTGCTTTGCTCTTGAGAAGACAGGAGCCGCTAATAGCCGCCATTAATTTCATTGCTTTACCTTCCGTGTTTCTCTCATCAGCAATGATGCCGGCACAACTTTTGCCGGCGTGGCTGAACACCCTGAGACATTTTAATCCGGTTGACTACGCCGTAGTGGGCGTTCGTGGTCTTGTTCTCCAGGGATATGTTTGGTCTGATCTATGGACATGTCTTTTGGTATTGCTTGCTTGGTCTGCAGCGGGAATAACCTTCGGCGCCCTGATGTTTCGTAGCAAAGTGGAGTAGGTGGATGTAGGTCCTTGCATATGGCCAAAATTACCGTCATAGCTGGTTTCTCTGCATTCGCCTCTCTGAGCCAGTACGCGCAGCACATGGTGTTTGATGAATGCTATCGTGTTCTAAAAGCCGGCAAGGAAGCCTGGATATACGATGGGTGTCCTGAGGTTTTCAGCAACCGGGCTGATAGAAGAAAAGTGAACGAGGAATACGGGTTCCTGGTTTACCGACTCGGACACAGAACCTCTATGCTGCATGGTTTCACCGGGGAAGAATACCAGACCGTAATTAAGGGCATACTAGAGCAAACAGCATTCAAAGGCAGCTACCAGATGACGCTAACAGATATCTGGATGAAGATTACGCTTAAGAAGCGTAAGTGAGCACGCTTGCTGTTTCACGACTTTTTGGTGGCCCGTCTTCAAAGTCGGGGTGAGAGGATTTGAACCTCCGACCACCTGAACCCCATTTATAGGGCAGGTATCCCAATAGGTCACTTTACGTTCAAATTAGAACTTTTGTGTCAATCACCCAAAACCCGTTTTGTTCGTAAAATACCAACTGGTAACAAACAGTTTCACTATGTCTGTCAGCAGATTATTAGCAAAATTCTAGCTTCGGTTTATGCGTGGGACAATGGCAACAAGGGACTAACGATAATACCATAGCAGTAAAAACAGCGACAATGACAACAACGACACTATCTATTTAGACGTGAAACGAAAATCTGCTTATTTTGGTGAAGTTTGAGGATGGCTTGAGGCTTTATCGGAGGCTTGAGTCTCCCTCTATTTCTCTAGGGCAAAGAGAATGCCTCTATTGACATAAGTTCGCATACGAATTACAATCTAGCCAGCAGGTTCAAGAGGAGTGTAATATGGAAGGTTCTAGACCGAATGTGTTTGTTATTAACATCAATCCTGGGAAGTGGGAAGAATGTCTTAAAGACCACCGATTTGGTATTCGTGTTGATGCTCGTCATCCTAAGTTTAGTAAAGGGGACATATTCCTAGTTAGAAGAACAGGTAAAGATTATGGTGTCATGGGAATCTGGTTATTCAAAGAGGAAAAATTTGTAACTAAGCAAGATGGAGTCTATTGGGACAGCTCTGATCATAGTTGGCAGCAATGGTTTGACCCAATTGTTGACTTCAAGACCCATGTGTCTGAGGAGTTTACCGGCAAGACAAAGTTTTCCTCAAAGATTCAAATGGCAGCAGCTAGGTTAGTAGGTCCAATAGTAATTATACATGGATCTGAAGTAACAAGATATTTAGGGATGATCCTAAGGGAGAAGGTTGAGGAGTGCTCGGCTATGGTGATCTATCAAGGCCAGAGGAGAAGAATAGCGGATATTCTTCTTGAAATTCTGGGATATCACCGTAATCTGGGATATGACCGTAATAATGAAGTAAAGCCTGAGCGGAGTTCCCCAAGAACTAGGCGGGGTACGATTGAAGCTGAGATTATTAACTTCAAGGGTATGGTATATGCTCCTCTTAATGAAACTGGTGTTGTGTTGCTTTTCTCCAAAATTATGGATGACTTAGGTGTTATCTATGTATCATCTCCGCCTGGGGGATTTGATATGGTTGGCCGTGTAGAAACAGAGCGAGGGCTTGAATTTAAACACTTTATATTTGGATATAAGAGCAGCAACTTCAGGGCTCATAGCCATACCGCTTTTCTGATAGACTACTTAGTATGTTGGGAGCATGATTGGAAAGGTTGTCCTGGGGACTTAGAAGTCTGGGAGTTAAGAACGATGATTAAAAATTTACCAGCCGAGTTCCCCGAGGAATTGGAGTCGGATAATTATTCCCTACCTTCCCCCACCTATTAATACAGTAATTAGTAACCAAGGCTGGAGGGAAAGGTTAAAGAAGGAGGGCGTAGCCCCTTTCTGTTCAGTATGTGATTAGGCTAACTCCATCTTGCCCGAGACCTCAACCAAAAACCTATAAACCCCAACAAAATAGCAACTATATGGAACGATTAGGGCATTCGAGTATTAGAGTGACACTTGATACGTATAGCCACGTAGTAGGTGGATTACAGGAATCAGCAGCACAGAAGTTTGATGATTTTATAGAGGCAAAAAACCAATCCGTTAGCAAAGTCCCGAAATACAAAGTCGGGGTGAGAGGATTTGAACCTCCGACCACCTGAACCCCATTCAGGTGCGCTACCAGGCTGCGCTACACCCCGTCGCCATGACTTCCCTTAATATGTTATCATAGTCACCGCAACAAAGAAAAATATAGATTGGCAGGTTGTGATTCTTGGCTAAGAAACAGAGGAAAGTTACACCAGAGCGAACCCCCACTAAGCACCAACTCTCCAAATGGCAGCGCCAGATGAGAATACGCCGAATTGTGATAATCGCTGCCGTTGTTTTCCTGGCTGGTATTTTGAGCTGGGTGGGCTATGAGTACTATAAGGACTATAAGAGCGATCCCTTGCGTGAGGTTGTGATTGAGGTAAACGGCGTCCCCTTTACCATGGAATACTTCGTAAAGACGCTCGATGCTTACACTCAAGGCATAAACTCCACGATCATCTATCAGTATAGCGATTATTTTGCTGATATGGTCGCCGATAGTATTATCGATGCTGAATCGATAAGACAAGGAGCTGAGAGTCTGAACATTACAGTTACTACTGCGGAGATAGACGCGATGCTAGAAGAATATGAGTTGCCCAATGATAGTGTATATCGAGATATGGTCAGGGCTAGTTTGTTGGAGGAAAAGCTTAAGGAATATTTTGGTTCCCAGCTGCCTGATACAACGGAGCAAGCTGACGTGCAAGTAATGCTTGTAGAGAGTCAAGAAGTAGCTACTGAGCTAATAGGCGAAATCGAGGCTGGTGGCAACTTCACCGCTTTAGCCGAGGAGTTTTCCTGTAACTCCTCGGTTGAAGGCGATTTGGGTTGGCTGCCCAGAGAGCTAATGCCGAATACCTTGATTGCCAATGCCGCCTTTAACCTTACCCCCGGCGAGATAAGCCCGCCTATTTATGATAAAACAGCGACCAAAGAGGTCGGTTATTGGCTTATAGAGGTTACCGAGAGGCAAGATGAGGAGGTAGAAGCCAGAGCCATGCTGCTGGGCAGCGAGGCGGAGGCAGAGCATGTTAAAGCAGAGTTGGTTAGTGAAAACTTCAGCTCTCTAGCTATGGAATATTCCCAGGACAAAAGCAAAGATGCAGGTGGTGAGCTTGGTTTGTTAAAACCAGGGGCTATGGGCAGCGCGGCTTTCGACGAAGTTGCCTTCAACCTTGCTGTCAACGAGGTAAGCGAGCCAGTTAAAGATGAATCGGTCCAAACCACTGGTGGCTATTGGTTGGTTAAGGTCATAGATAGGGGTGACCATGAGCTTGAAGAGAACGTCAAGCAAGAGCTGATAGACAATCACTATAACGACTGGTTGGAAAAGTGGACAAAGGAAAGCACAATTGAAACTTACCTGGATGCAACCAAGAAATCGTGGGCTATAAACAAGGTTTTGGCGGGAAGGTAACACCTCAATGAAGAAGGCTATTGGCATCGGCTTATTGGGCTTGGGAACTGTAGGCAGCGGTGTGGCTGAAGTTCTAGTCACCAAGGCAGACAGCCTGGCTGAACAAGCAGGACTTCCCTTAATTTTGAAAAAAGTGCTGGTGCGCGATGTGAATAAACGACGCTCGGTAAAAGTCAGTCCCAACCTGTTGACCAGCCACCCTGAAGAAGTCCTCTCTCATCCTGATGTAAATATAGTAATCGAACTCATGGGAGGTGAACGTCCTGCCAAAGAATATATGGAGCAAGCCATCACTAACGGAAAGCACGTAGTTACGGCCAACAAGGAGGTGATGGCCAAATATGGATATGAGCTATTCTCTCTGGCCGGGAAACACAATATTGACCTCCGCTATGAGGCAAGCGTAGGTAGCGGCATACCACTCATCTCCTCTTTCCAACAAGACTTAGCAGCTAATAAAATTTCGGCCATCCAGGCCATCCTTAACGGCACTACTAATTATATTCTGACCCGAATGGCACAAGAGGGACTGGATTTTGCTTCGACCTTAAAACAAGCCCAAAAATTGGGTTATGCCGAAGCCGATCCCGCTAATGATATAGAGGGAATAGATGCTGCTTATAAACTGGTCATCTTATCCAACCTGGCCTTTCGGACTAAATTTGTCCCTCAAGATGTATACTGCGAAGGAATATCAAATATTGCCGCTCGCGATTTTCTGTATGCCAAAGAATTCGGCTATTCTATAAAACTCCTCGCCATTGCCAAGAGAGATGATGACAAGGTGGAGATGAGAGTTCATCCTGTTTTTATTCCCCAGGATTCCCAGTTAGCTAAAGTAGATGGTGTTTATAATGCCGTCGAGGTGGAAACTGACTTAGCTGGTAAACTAGTCTTTTATGGGGAGGGGGCTGGAGCCCTCAGAGCTTCCAGCGCTGTTATGGCTGATGTGTTGACGATAGCCAGAAATATCTATCGCGGCGTAAATAATGTCCCCGGACTAAGATTAGACCAGCGGGTAACCGTTAAACCCATGTCCGAGTTAAAGACACGGTATTATCTCAGGCTGAATGCGCCTGACCGCCCCGGTGTTTTATCCCAAATCTCCAAAGTTCTGGGCGACAATTCCATAAGCATTTCGTCCGTAATCCAGAAAGAAATCGACCTGATAGCACAGACCGCCATAATCGTCATTATGACTTATCCGGCGGAGGAGAAAGGGGTGCAAAAGGCTCTTAAGCAATTAAGGCAGCTATCAGTGGTTAACGAGGTTAGCAACTTTATCAGGGTTGAGGGATGAAGCAAGGCGTCTTAAATAGATATCGTGATTTCCTGCCAGTTACCCCGGCTACGCCTTTGATTACGCTGGGCGAAGGAGATACGCCTTTAGTGAGGTCACGAATTCTAGAGAAAGAGCTTGGCTGTGGTGAACTTTATTTTAAGCTCGAAGGTTGTAACCCCACCGGCTCTTTCAAGGACCGGGGCATGGTGGTGGCGGTAGCTAAGGCGGTGGAAAGCGGCAGTCAGAGCATCATTTGTGCCTCCACAGGCAACACCAGCGCTTCGGCGGCTGCTTTTGGTGCTAGATTCGGACTCAAGACTATCGTCATCATCCCCAAAGGGAAGATAGCTATGGGAAAGCTCGCCCAGGCCCTTGTTTACGACGCCCAGATTATAGGCATAAAAGGTAATTTCGACCAGGCGCTTCACATAGTACGTGCCCTGACCCAAAAATACCCCGTTACTCTGGTAAACTCACTAAATCCTGATCGCATCGAAGGTCAGAAAACAGCGGCTTTTGAGATTATAGACGAGCTGGGGGATGCTCCCGATTATCTCTTTATCCCTGTGGGCAATGCCGGCAATATTACCGCCTACTGGAAGGGATTCGTGGAATACCACCGCGCGGGCAAGGCCAGCCACACTCCCAAAATGATGGGCTTTCAGGCTGCTGGCGCTGCCCCCATAGTACTGGATAAGGTTGTCAAACAACCCAAGACCATTGCCACAGCCATTCGCATTGGCAATCCTGCTAGCTGGCGGAAAGCAGTTGCTGCCCGGGATGAGTCGGGAGGCATCATTGACTGTGTTACTGATGAGGAAATTATGAATGCTTATAGATTGATGGCCATCAAGGAAGGCATCTTCGGTGAGCCAGCTTCAGCAGCCTCTTTAGCCGGGCTTATTAAGCTGGCCAAGGAGAAAAACTTCTCGGGCAAGCGTGTGGTTTGCATCGTCACCGGCACCGGGCTAAAGGACCCCGGTGCGCCAGCAAGATATGCCCGGGCACCGATAGAGCTCCCCGCTGATCTGGCAGCCGTTGAGGAAGCTTTGAAATTCCCGACCTCAGCGATTCCTGACCACGCCCGGAAATGACAAGAGGATGAGAGCCAGAGTTGTATTGTAGAGAGAATGCCGCTGGATTGAAGATGTGAAAATTATGCCAAAAATTGTTACCGAAGATATAGGGAAATTCAGCCACCATTATCCCAAGGTAGCAGTTATAATTACCGCCAGCGCCCGGGGCGGGGATGATGCCATGACCGCCGCCTGGCATAGCTCGATTTCTCTTAAGCCTCCCCTCTATGGCATCGCCATTGCATCTAAGAGATTCACCTACCAGCTTATCACTGAAAGCCGGGAGTTCGGCATTAATTTCATTCTTTCAGAGAACGCTTCCCTCGCCGCTGCCATCGGCGGCACTTCCGGACAGCAGATGGACAAATTTGAGAGATTTAATATCAAGAAAGAGAAGCCTCTGAAGACCGCTGCCCCTATCTTAAAAGATTCTTATGCTGCCTATGAATGTAAGCTGGTGGATAGCAAGTCCTATGGTGACCATATCTGGATAGTCGGTGAGATTGTAGCTGTGCACTTCCTTGAGGAAGCATTTACCCCGGCGGAGGTTCTCAACCTGGATAAGATAAAGCCGCTCCTTTACCTCGGCTCAGACTTCTATGCTAGCACAGATAAAAACAGCGCAAGGCCTATAAAGAGGGGGATTTAGATGGTTAATCAGGATAAAATCAAACTGGCAATGGTCTCCATAATCGAAGCTATTGGTGAGGATCCTCTCAGAGAGAGCATAAAGGGCACGCCACAGAGGGTGGCTGAAATGTATGCCGAGCTTTTTTCCGGTTTGGATGTCGACCCTAAAACTGAACTGGTGGTGGACTTTGGGGAAGGATATGAAGAGATGGTGATTCTAAAGGATATTCCCTTCTATTCCATGTGTGAACACCATCTCCTGCCCTTCTATGGCATAGCTCATGTCGGTTATATCCCCAGCCCTGGTGGCAGAGTGGTAGGGGTAAGCAAGCTGGCCAGGGTGGTAGAAATCTGCGCCAGGCGTCCTCAGCTTCAGGAAAGGATGACCCAGCAAATTGCTGACGCCATCTTTGAAGCACTTCAACCCGCTGGGGTGGCCGTGGTCATTCAAGCAGAGCACTTGTGCATGGTCATGCGCGGGATAAAAAAGCCCGGAACAACTGTGATAACCTCGTCGGTGAGGGGGAATTTCCGCAGCAAGGTAGCAACTCGCAGTGAATTTTTGTCCTTGATCCAAGGGAAGTAGTTTATTCGTGACGCAAGGACTCGATAGGGTCGAGTCGTGCCGCCCGGATGGCCGGGTACAACCCAGAAGCAAGCCCGATAAAAATCGCCACACCAACCGCCAGGGCAATAGCATTGCCGGAAAGCATAGCAGTAAAGGAGAAACCAAGATTTGTCGCTATGACAGACATGATTTTAACTATAATCCACCCCAGTCCTATCCCCAGAGCACCGCCACAGAGCCCCAGTGTGGCAGCTTCAATGAGGAATTGAATCAGAATATCTCGACGCTTGGCTCCTACCGCCTTGCGCAGACCGATTTCCCTGATACGCTCGGTCACCGAGACCAGCATAATATTCATAATCCCGATGCCGCCGACAAGCAAGGATATGCCAGCTATGCCGGCAAGGACGAACTGGAGTATTCCCAGCACCTGGGTGACCTGGTCTGCCACAGACGCCACGTTGAAAACTCTGAAGTCATCGTCTTCTCCCTCCCTGAGGCTATGGCGATACCTCAAGATATCGGTGATCTCCTGCTCGGCAGCTTGCAAGTCGCTGCTGGTCTTCGCCTGGACGCTGATCTGATTCACGTTGCTTCCACGGCTGCCCACCTGTGAGGTTGCCAGAGTGGTATAGAAGGTGGATAAAGGAATATACACCCTCATGTCTTCAAATCCAAATCCCATCCCCCGGCTTTCCAGTACACCGCTGACCTGAAATTGACGCCCACCAATCCTCAAGCTCTGACCGGTAGGGTCCATCTCGCCAAAAAGGGTCTTGGCTACTTCGCTCCCCAGGACGGCTACCCTTGACCTCGCTCCATAATCGAAGTCGGTGATGAAGCTGCCCTGCGCCACGGCATAGTTGTCCACCCATTCGGCTTCTGGCCACACCCCGGCAATAATTGTGTTGCTAAGGCTCTCTCCACCAGCTACAACCTGAGCGTAAGTCTGCGTCATTGGCGCCACACCTTCTACAGAAGGGGCGTTTTGGGCAATCGCCTGCGCATCTTCCAAAGTCAGCGTTGACTGAGCTCCCACTCCACTCATGCCGAGTTCTGGAGGCATGACGTATATCAGGTTAGACCCCAGGGTGGCAAAAGACTCCTCTACTATAGCCGACTGCGCACTTCCTAAGGATAGCACGGAAATAACTGCAGCCACGCCAATCAGGATACCCAGCATGGTCAAAGCTGACCTTAGCTTGTTACCAAGCAAAGCCCGCAGTGCTGTAGAGAAACAATCCCAGAGTTTCATTCCGATGCCTCTATTTGAAATTCAAGTGTCACCCTGACCCTCAACGAACACTTCCTTCAATCTGGCCATCGCGAAGTTTAATGGTGCGCTGGGTATAAGCGGCAATATCTGGTTCATGAGTAACCAGAACGATGGTCATGCCCTGTTCATTCAATTGCTTAAAAATCGCCATGATTTCCTGGCTAGTCCGGGTGTCAAGGTTGCCTGTGGGTTCATCAGCTAAAATAAGAGAGGGATTACTTACTAAGGCTCGGGCGATAGCCACTCGTTGTTGTTCCCCTCCTGCTAGCTCGCTCGGTCTGTGAGTGACCCGATGAGCTAGTCCCACGGACTCCAGGACCTGTAATGCTCTTTGCCGTCGGTTGCTGGCGCCGCCGTAAATAAGTGGCAGCTCCACATTGGCTAAAGCCGTGGTCCTGGACAACAAGTGGAAGCTTTGGAAGACAAAGCCTATCTTTTTATTTCTTATCTCGGCTAATTGATCATCGTTAAGCTCGCTTACCTCGGTCCCATCCAGGAGGTATCGTCCTGAAGTCGGCTTGTCAAGGCAGCCGATGATATTCATCAGGGTAGACTTCCCCGAGCCTGAAGGCCCTATGATAGATACCATTTCCCCTGACTCAATGCGGCAGCTAATCCCCCGCAGAGCAGGAACTTCGGTCTGTCCCGCTTTATACACTTTGGTTATGTTTTCAAGTTCAAGCATTGGCTACCCCATGAAGAAGCCGCCCGGTCGCTCTTCAGAAGTGGGTAATACCACCTTTTCTCCCTCCTCCAATCCCGACAAAATTTCAGTGTTTATCCCGTCGGTTAGCCCCAAGGTAATTTCTCTCTCTTCCTGCTGCCCGTCTACGAACACTACAACCATTGGGTTTTCCGTGGTCCCCCGAATATATCTGTTCGGTATCGACAATACATCATCATGACGCTCGATGATGACTTCAGCAGTGGCACTCATGCCATCCCTGAGCTCTGCGACGGGATTTTTCAAAGTTATGGTGGTGTCGTAAGATACTACCCCGGCTATAATTGTGCCTACCGGGGAGATAAAAACAACACTGCCCTTTACTTCCTCGTCAGGCAAGGCATCTAATATGATATTCACTTCCTGGCCTAGCTGCACCATGGCGATATCTATTTCATCAATAAAGCCGCGCATCTCTATCTTACTGGTGTCAACCAGGGATATTGCCGGAGTGGCTAATGTCGCTGCCGAGATTTCTTTTCCTTCAGTTATGCTGATGTCAGCTACCACGCCATCAAAGGGAGCCACTATTACGGCCTTTTCCAGGTTAAGCTCCGCCGATTCCAGGCTAAGTTCTGCTATTTCCAGGTTCAGCTTTGCTGTTTCCCAGCTCGCTTTGGCTGCATCCAGTTGCAACTCAAGCACATCCTCGGATACTGTGGGGGGAGGCTCATCCAGGTTAATCTCGGCGATTTCGTATTGTGCTCGGGCTGCCTTGACTCCTTCCTCCGCTATTTCGACTTGTAACTCAGCCATCTCTACACTTGATTCCAAAGACGGCGCATCGAGCCTGGCTAATACCTGGTCTTTTGTCACGTTATTCCCTTCGTCAACCAGCACCTCTTCCACTGTACCCGTGGCACCAAATGATAAATACGCTTTGTCAGGCATTACTAAACTGCCATCCACTAAAACGGTTTTCACTATATCGCCTCGGGTAACGTTAACAGTCGTCAGCGTAGATTCGGGGCTGGTGCCTCTGGTAAGTACGACACCGAGCACTATACCGATAACAACCACGCAGATTGTTGTTATTATTAGCGTTCGCTTTTTTTTCATTTTCCTTAGCCTCTTTTCAAAAATTTGCTTGTTGTAACACAGCAAGTATTTGCTTCAACACAGAGCCAAGATGCCTAAAAGTTTAGCGGCAGAATTGTTAATCCTGATTGGCCTCATTTTCTAAATTTTCAGTTCCAATTTCCCTTACTAACTTAGTAAACTCATTCACGTGTTGACTCATAATATTGACTAACTCCTCAACCGCCTCCACTTTAACAAAGAGCAGCCCCCTGCCCTGAAGTATCTTAAAAGTTAGCAGCCTGGTACCAGCATCTATACTTAATTCCCTTCTTGCTTCCACGGGTATAACTATCTGCCCTCGCGGGCCAACAACCGTTGAGCCAAAACACTTACCGACTACCTGCATGTCCTCGTATTCCATTTTTCCTCCTAGAATAAACTTGGCGCCCAACTTGGTATCGTGTGATATATCCTACTATTCTAAATTATAGGATTTTTCTTATTTTTTGTCAAACAGTATGCTGGATGTTGTCCATTAACCGCTTGTAGCGAGTGTGCCGGACTATGAGCGGCAGTCATGATAAAATTAGGTTGCCCTTCGACAAACTCAGGCGAACGGGTTGCTGAACAACCTCCGAATTTTAAGCGTGGCTCGCGATGAAAAAACTTATTGAAGGAGCAGGCAAGCTGGGGATAAAGCTCAATGCCAGGCAGGTAAAGCAATTCGAGCTTTACTACCAGGAGCTAATTGAATGGAATAAAAAAATTAACCTTACGGCCATAACAGATTACTCCTCGGTACAGGTAAAGCATTTCCTTGATTCCCTGACCATCACTATGGCTTTGTTTGAGGAAGAGGTGGAAAGCCTCGATTTCAATATTATAGACATAGGCACAGGTGCCGGCTTCCCCGGCTTGCCGCTCAAAATTCTTTTCCCCCAGCCCAGGCTGGTGCTCATTGAACCCACAACGAAAAAGACAGCTTTCCTCCACCACATCATCCACAGACTGGAGTTGGAAAATATAGAAGTTCTGAATAATAGAGCTGAAGAAGCAGCTCATTTACCGCTCTATCGTGAGCAATTTGCCCTAGCTCTCTCCCGTGCTGTGGCCTTGCTGCCTACCTTGGTGGAACTAACTCTGCCCTTCTGCCGAATCGGGGGAAGATTTATCGCTCAAAAGAAGGGGGGAATCGACCAGGAGATAAACAGGGCGAAAGAAGCCATTGCCGCTCTGGGAGGCAAATTGGACCGGATAAAGAAAATAGAATTGGACGAATTCGATGATGTGCGTTATCTGGTAATTATTGATAAAATATCCCCGACGCCGAATAAATATCCCCGTCGTCCTGGACTGCCAAGGCGACGGCCAATTCAGGAGGTGAAATAGAGATGTGGAGCAGGAGATCCCGGAGGTTCTACTTTGGCCTCCCTCCCTTTGCTTTCTACTTCCACGGATTCAAGCCCTTTCCCGACAAAAAGGAGTATCTGGACATGCTCGAGGAGTATAAGAAAGACCTGGAAGAAGAACTCAAGGAGCTAGAACGGGAGATTGAGGAAACAAAAAAGAGCCTCTAGCCAAGAAGTGCCAGCCAGGTAAAGATTAATTTGAAGGAATGCTGAAAGATATTCAGAGGCTGATTCAAAGCCAGGCAGACTTTATCATCAGTCAACAGCTTCCTTCTGGGGCTATCCCCTGGTACCAAGGCGGTATCACAGACCCCTGGGACCATGTGGAATGCGCCATGGCCTTAGATTTTAGCAGCCGGTTCAGTGAGGCTAGCTTAGCCTATAAGTGGATGCGTGATACCCAGAATCCTGACGGAAGCTGGTATTCTAGTTATCTCAATGCTAAACCTCAAGACCTAACCAAAGATACAAATTTCAGTACCTACATAGCAACAGGGATGTGGTTTCACTACCTCACTACCCGGGACCTGGACTTTCTTCGCTACATGTGGCCTACGGTGGAGAAGGGCATAGACTTCGCCTTAAGTTTACAACAGCCAGACGGCGAGATTTACTGGGGATTAAGCGAGAATAACGAAGTCTGGCCAGGAGCAATTTTAACTGCCTCAAGCAGCACCTGGCTCAGTATTAAATGCGGCATAAGGATTGCTAAAAATTTGGGGTTAGATAAGCCTGACTGGGATAAGGCATGCCAGAAGCTGGCTCGAGCAATTAAAGAGCAGCCCGAACGCTTCGACAGGCTAGGCGAGGATAAGAGCGGGCATGCCATGACCTGGTATTACCCCATCCTTGTGGGGCTGATAAAGGGGAAGCAAGCAGAAAAGCATATCCTGGAGGGGTGGCAGGATTTCATCATAGATGGTTGGGGGTGTAAATGCTTTGCCGACAGACAGTCAGTATGCGTAGCTGAGACCTTTGAACTGGTCCTGGCCTTAGCAAGGATGGGCGCCAGAGATAAGGCCAAGATGGTGCTAGACTGGGTACTGCAATTTAGGGACAGCGACGGTGTGTTTTATCGGGAGGTATATTGGCCGCAAAGGGAGATAAGACGGTCAGAACTGGAACCACAAGCCCATGAAAAGAATACCTGGACATCGGCAGCAGCGATACTGGCTATGGTGGCTTTAGATAGAACTACAATACTATAGCCAAAACATTGGCCTGTAAGATGAGTTTAGAGCCTAGTGTTAAAAGAGTTTCCCGGAAGGTTCCATTATTAGAAGAGGACCCTGATGATTTCGTGGGTTACGAAGTCCTCATAGACTTTATAAAGCAGCGGGCATTACACGAGCTAGAAGGAGATATCATCGAAATCGGTGCTTATATGGGCAGAGGTACTGCCAAACTGGCAAAGTTTGCCCAAAGATATGGCAAGAGGGTATATGCCATCGATGTTTTCGACCCCAGTCTGGACAAGACTATGAGCAAGAGTGGAATCAGGGCGGGCGACGTTTATGAAGCATTTCTCCAGGGCCGCTCGATGCTAGAAGCTTACCAAAAGTCAACTCGAGGGTTTGATAACATCGTAACTATAAGGGAAGATTCTAAAAGAATTAGCTTCCCCAAAGAACAAAAATTCATCTTTGGATTCATTGATGGCTGCCACCAGCAAGCATATGTAGAAAATGATTTCCATGTCATTTGGCCCCATCTTGCTTCCGGAGGCGCTCTCGGTTTCCACGATTATAAATTTGATGATTGGCCAGAAGTCACCAAAGCCGCTGATAAGCTAATACACGCGCACAAAAGAGAAATAAGCGAAGCATATGAGATAGAAGGGAAGTACAATATCCTGTCTCTTCTGTTGATTAAAAAATAGAATTCATCCCCAGTCCTCCCAGGCTGGATATCTCTTCATGTGAATGGGTAATGACATTTGTGATTTGACTGGCATAGCGTTATAATGGAAATCAATGGAAAAGGGTACCTGGAAAGTTAAGACAGGACTGGCCCAGACGCTGAAGGGTGGGGTGATTATGGACGTGGTCACCCCGGAGCAGGCTAAAATTGCCGAGGAAGCCGGTGCCTGCGCTGTTATGGCATTGGAACGGGTGCCGGCAGATATTCGCGCCGACGGCGGAGTGGCTCGCATGGCCGACCCCGCTATAATTACGGCCATAAAGGGAATGGTCAGCATCCCCGTAATGGCCAAATGCCGCATCGGTCACTTTGTTGAAGCTCAGGTGCTGGAAGCATTAGACATTGATTTTATCGATGAATCCGAAGTGCTTACTCCCGCCGATGAGAGCCATCATATTTGGAAACATGATTTTAAGGTTCCTTTTGTCTGTGGCTGCCGTGACTTAGGCGAAGCATTACGTCGCATTGCTGAAGGGGCAGCGATGATTCGCACCAAGGGTGAAGCGGGAACAGGCAACATCGTTGAAGCGGTAAAACACATGCGGGCAGTCCAGGATGGGATTCGCAGACTTCAAGTTTTACCTGAGGAAGAATTGGTAACTGAGGCGAAAGTCCTTGGTGCTCCTCTGGAGTTGGTGATGGAGGTGCATAAAACAGGGAAGTTGCCTGTTGTGAACTTTGCCGCCGGTGGCGTGGCTACACCCGCCGATGCTGCTTTGATGATGCAGCTGGGGGCTGAGGGAGTATTTGTGGGCTCGGGGATTTTTAAGTCCAGCGACCCCGCAACCAGAGCGCAGGCCATCGTTAAAGCTACCACCCACTACCAGGACCCGGCTATCGTCGCTGAGGTATCCAAAGGTTTGGGAGCCGCCATGCCTGGTCTGGACATAAAAGCTATACCACAACAAGAATTGTTGGCTCCCAGGGGTTGGTGAGATGAAGACAGGTATTTCACAGAATGCGAAGGGTAGTTACTGACGATTTAGACGCACTGCTTGATATCTTGCCACTCCATATCCATGAGCCGCTTGACCAGCAGCCCGACCATAACGAACTGTTGGAGGTAATCTTAGATTTAGGGCGTCTCCCCGAAGCTCGCTTTCCCCATAGGGAGCTGGTCCTTAACTCCAGGGAGGTGAGCCAGTCTGATATTGATTATGTGGTATCCCGCATTGGCGAGTTCACCGGGGATAATCGCGCCGGGATCAACCACACCCTTCACCGCATCTCAGGCATACGCAATAGAAATGGCTACATAATTGGCTTGACCTGTCGTGTGGGCAGAGCTGTGTTCGGCACCGTAGGGATGATTCAAGACCTTATTGAATCGGGCAAAAACGTTCTGCTTCTGGGGCGGCCCGGTATAGGCAAAACCACTATGTTGCGAGAAGTGGCTCGAGTGCTGGCTGATGACTTCAAAAAACGCGTTATCGTAATTGACACCTCCAATGAAATTGCCGGGGATGGAGACATCCCTCATCCCGCCATCGGGCATGCCCGGCGAATGCAGGTAGCTGCTCCCTCTGAGCAGCATGCGGTAATGATTGAAGCAGTGGAAAATCACATGCCTGAGGTCATCATTATCGACGAAATAGGCACTGAACTCGAAGCCCAAGCAGCTCGAACCATTGCTGAACGCGGAGTGCAATTGGTAGGCACGGCACATGGAAACACTCTGGAAAACTTGATAATGAATCCTACTTTGTCTGACCTTATCGGCGGCATCCAGACGGTTACCCTGGGAGATGAAGAAGCCAGGCGACGGCACACGCAAAAATCCATCCTGGAGCGCAAGGCTCCGCCTACCTTTGATGTGGTGGTAGAAATTGTAGATTATTACAGGGTAACCATACATCCTGACGTGACCGAGGCTGTTGATGCTCTATTGCATGGGCGACCCCCCAAGGCCGAAGTGCGCTGGATGGATGAAGATGGTGAGGTAAAAAGGGAGGCGATAACATCCCCTCTTATATGGGAGAGCAAGGAAGAGAAGCAGCCGGAAAAAACGCTGCGATTCTACCTCTTCGGCGCTAACCGGTCTCGATTGGAACAAATTGCCAAGGAAGGGCGAAAAGAGCTGAAAATCGCCTCCGACCTTAAGCAAGCTGACATTTTCCTCACTACACGAAGTTATTACCGCCGCAAGCCACAGAAGATACGGGATGCCGAAGCACTGGGTATACCAATTTATGTCCTTAAAAGCAATAATGCCGCTCAAATGAAGCAATGCCTGGACGCCCTCTATCCCCGTGACACTCAATATACCTATGTCCATAATCTACAGCGTATCTTAGCTGGACGCCGCGGTTTCAACTCCAGCGACCGGAGCATGGAACCTGGCGGCAAAAGGAAATCGAGGTAACCTTTGGGACTGTTCATCACGTTTGAAGGTGGCGAAGGCTGCGGCAAAAGCACCCAATCCAGGCTCTTGCTGAAGAAGCTCGAGCAACAACACGTCCCCGTGGTATTAACCCATGAGCCGGGAGGCACAGTTCTGGGTAACGAGTTAAGAAAAACACTTAAGAGGAAACGGGATTCCTCTATTTCGCCCCAGGCTGAGCTGTTTCTCTTGGCTGCTTCCCGTGCCCAATTGGTGGCTGAGCTAATTCGTCCTGCCTTAGAAGAAGGTAAAGTGGTTCTTTGCGACCGCTTCACTCACTCCACCATGGTCTATCAGGGCTATGGGCGGGGACTTGATTTTACTGCCATAAAGATGGTCAACAATATGGCAACAAGAAATCTCAATCCCGACCTCATAATCCTCCTGGATATTTCACCTGAGCAGGGACTGGCGCGAAAGCGAAGCTTGAAAGACCGCTTTGAGCTGGAGGATTTATCGTTCCACCGGCGAGTGAGGGAGGGTTACCTCAAGATGGCCGCCGCCGAGCCCGACCGCTGGCTGGTGATAGATGCCTCTCTACCTAAAGGGAAAATTGCTGAGATTATCTGGGACAGGGTGAGCCAGTTAAGGCCTGATTTATCAGCCTGACCATTTTTACCATTCTGAGCGGAGGGAATAATCTAAAGGCATGCCCAAAGGAAAAGTCGCTGTGGCATTGAGCGGGGGGGTGGATTCCTCCGTCGCTGCTTTGTTGCTCAAAGAAGCCGCCTATGAAGTGCTAGGTATACATATGCGCCTCTGGAACTCTTCGCGCTCCGACTACCAGGCACATCGAGCGGAGAATATCTGCCGCATTTTAGATATTCCCTACCATCAGGCTGACCTGCAAAAGGAATTTGAGCTCTGTGTAGTTGACTATTTCTGCCAGGAATACCAGCAAGGGCGGACTCCCAACCCCTGCGTTGCCTGCAATCAGCACATAAAGTTCGGCCTCCTCCTCGATAAAGCACTCTCCCTGGGCGCTGACTATCTGGCTACAGGCCATTATGCCAGGGTAGAGCATTCCAGAGACGGGCATCGCTTGCTTAAAGCAGCAGACACCGGTAGAGACCAATCTTATTTTCTTTATACTCTAACTCAGGAAAAGCTCGGGCATATCCTGTTTCCTTTAGGCGAGTATAGCCGAGATGAGGGGAAGCAGATGGCAAAGCGGGCGAGATTGCCCACAGCAGCCAGGTCCAGCCAGGATATCTGCTTTATCTCCCAGAAGAACTATGCCACTTTCCTCAGCCAGAAATTTTCTACTCTGTCCGGCGATATTGTAGATACCCAGGGAAGGAAATTAGGTCAGCATCGGGGAATAGCCTTTTATACCATCGGGCAGAGGCATGGTCTGGGATTAGCCTCTGGCAAGCCACTTTACGTCATAAGGATAGAGCCTGAAAGCAATAGAATTGTGCTTGGTCATGAGAAAGAGCTCTACAGCCAGAAGCTCGCCGCTCAAAAGCTGAACTGGATATCGGGCAAGGCACCGCGGGAGCCCGTTACAGCCAAAGCCAAGATACGCTATAAAGCGAAAGAAGCGGAGGCTGTCCTCTTTTTCAGGAACGGCTCCGTGGATGTCCATTTTGCTCAGCCACAAAAGGCGGTAACCCCGGGGCAGGCCATTGTGTTTTATAATATCGATGAGGTATTGGGGGGTGGGATTATACACAAAACTGAAAAATAAAAATGCAAAATGTAAAAATACAGATAAAAAATCAAGTTTTTGATTTTTAACTTTTAATTTTGGTAGAGAAATGTCACAGCCACCAAACCTTGATGAAGAAGATAAGCTTAAATCGCAGGGCTATGAGCTTATCGCTGGCATAGATGAAGTCGGGCGGGGGGCTCTGGCCGGCCCGGTAGTCGCCGGCGCCGTTATCCTGCCCCATCCAGCCAATCTGCCCTGGTTTGGGCTGGTCCGGGATAGCAAGGAATTAAACTCAAGGAAACGGGAATCCCTCTTCGACTTGATTAACAAAGAGGCCGTGGCTGTGGGCATCGGCATCGTTCCTCCTCAAGTGATTGACTCCATGAATATCCTCAGGGCCACCAAACTGGCTATGGTGCAGGCGGTGGAAAAACTGCTCAAGCAACCGAACTTCCTCCTCATTGATAGAGTGACTTTGTCTCAATGTCCCATCCCTCAAAGAGGAATAACCAGAGGTGACAAACTGTGTCTCTCCATTGCCTGCGCTTCTATCATAGCCAAGGTCACCAGAGACCGTATGATGGAAGAATTAGACCAAGTTTACCCCGGCTATGGATTTGCCCAGCATAAAGGCTACGGAACGGGAGAGCACATATCCTGTCTGCAAAAACTCGGGCCTTCGCCGATTCACCGTCTATACTTTGCTCCTGTCAGGAATGTCATCGCCAGCCAAAGCTCTGGCTCTTTAGCTTCGGGTCAGCTAGCCCCGACCACCAGCCTGTTCAATCTGACCTGTGCGGATACAGATGAGCCGACACACTAAATAAAACCTGGTTAATAATTAGTGGCTTAGTCTGGCTACTCGCTAAGGTGAAAAGTAAAGTGTGCCACTGAACACAATTTCTTGTAGGCCTAATTGGTATGGCGTCCCTGGAGTTCAGATTATCTGAACAAGTAGGGATGAAAAAACCGAATAAGTTCAACGTATATTGTCTCCGGAGTAATTCCCAAGGTTTTGAGTTGATTGGCCGCTATGCCCTCGCTGGCACGCACCAGCCCCAGAAGAAGATGCTCAGGAAGAACCTCTGCACTGCCCAATCGTTTTGCTTCGGCAATTGCCATTTTTATCACTTCTTTAACAGCGGAGGTTAAGCCGACTCCTCCACCTTCGATAGCTTGTTTTTCTTTCATTAGGGTCTGGATATCTATTTGAATCCTGCCTACCCTGACACCTGCATTTTCCATAACCTTGGTGGCTGTACTCATTCTCTTTGATAGTGCCATTAAAACATGCCCTGTGCACACGTAGCTACAATTCAGACGTTTCGCTTCGGCTTCGGATTCAGCAAGGATATCTTGGACAGACTCGGACAATATATCAATATGCTCCTTGCCTGCCCTCTGTCCCGTTTGCACTCCTTCTGGAGACGGCCCAGATGATTTTCCTGTTTCTTCATCCAGAAGTATCCCTGCCTTCTTTAGTACCTCTTCATCAACATATATAGGCACATTCTTTCGTACAGCTACGGCCAGCGCATCAGAGGGACGGCAATCTAGATATATTTGCTTTTCCTCCCTACCCGCCCGCAAAACGACCAAAGCATAGAAAGTATCCTTTTTAAGCCCGCTAATACTAACCGATTGAACACTGGCGCTTAAGGCATTAATTGCTGCACACATAAGGTCATGAGTCAAAGGTCTCGATAGTGGTATGTTCTGCATTTTCACAGCAATGGCATCCGCCTCAGCAGGACCAATCCAAATCGGTAAATACCGCACTCCCTTTTTTTCTTTAAGGATTACTACCCTTTGATCGTTCATCAGGCTTACCTTGATATTATCGATTATCATTTCTACGTTTGCCATGGCAACCTCCTGTTGTTCAGCCTAGTTTACCATTTAAGCGGCTATTCTGGGAATCATGATCCCTAATTTGTAATAGGAGGATTTGTCGCACTCGCACATGTCTTTCATTAGCGGTTGGCTAAGGGTATAATTGAATTGAAAGGAGGTAAAGAATGGGAGCTTCAATAATGACCAAAGTGAGATACCCTTCAGGAATGGAGTATTTCTCGCCGGCGACAGTTGACAAGCTTGCTGTATATAGAAGAGGCGATGACGCAGTGCATTTTGAGTTTAAAGACGGACAAAGCATGAAGGGGTTTATGGAGGTTCCAGCTAATATCGCTGTTCTTTTGGCAAGAGTGCTGTTGATTGTTGCTGAAGGCTACAGCTCTGAAATAAACACGGAACTTCCATGAACAAGCAGCTGTAGCGAAGTCAGCCCAGCCAGCGGATTTGGAGAGGGCAAAGGAGGTGTTAATATGGACTCAAAACAGGTAAGTCAAATATATAAAGGAATTTCCGAGTGGCATCCTTTTAATAAGGAGACCGTGAAAAGTGTGCCTGGACAACATGGCATCTACATATTTCGCATGGCCCAAAGCAAGCGTTTTGGACGTTTGAAAGGCGAATCAGACATCCTCTATATAGGCAGTACGAAAGGTGGCCGTGGATTAAGAGGGAGACTTCAGCAGTACTTACACCCGGGACCTACGCAATGGACGAACAAACGAATCCATGAGATGGCCAAGAAATATGATATGGAAATTGGTTGGTGCCTATGTGAGGAAGCAAGCAACCTTGAACTCCAATTGCTTCATCGATACTTTGAGGACCATGATGAACTTCCCCCTCTGAACCATGCAAGCAAGAGGTTACTAGAGAAACTCTTAACAGGAACTCTGGGATTTAAAGGCACGCTGATACTCGAACATAGAGACAAAGATGGAAACCTTATAGAGAGAAGAATAGAAGGCTAGGGGATAGGAGGGCACGTATCCTGTCTGCGAAAGCTCGGGCCTTCGCCAATTCACCGCCTATACTTTGCCCCTGTCAGGAATCTCATCGCAAGCCAAAATCCCCCTTCTTTGAAGGAAAGAGATGCTGTGCAAACCGAATTTCCTCTCCCCTGAGGGGGAAGATATCATGACAAGTTAATTTTCCTCTCCCTCGACGGGAGAGGATTAAGGTGAGGGTGATGGATCGTCAAGAAGTTGGTAAGCTGGGAGAGAAAGCAGCACAGAAATTCCTCAAGAAGCGGGGCTACCGCATCCGCGAGACTGGCTTTCGTTGCCGTCACGGAGAGATTGACATCGTTGCCCAGCGGAAGGACTGCCTTGTCTTTGTCGAGGTCCGCACCAAGAGCAATCTGGACTTCGGTACCCCCGAGGAGTCAATAACACGGGCCAAAAAAGAAAAGCTCATCACCTTAGCCCTGACCTATACCAATACCCACCAAAACCTTCCTCCACTATGGCGCATAGATGTCGTAGCTATAGAGCTTGATGACAAAGGCAAAACCAGGCGCATCGAACTCATCGAAAACGCCATCGAGCAGGACTCAAGGTTTACAAGCTAGGTGCTCTATACTCTATAATGATCACGCCAATTTACGCCTTTGGCTCTTCTTGCTCTTTACTGCTCTTTGAAATACTTTTCCTCTTCCGCTGCTTTTTCTCGGGTAGAGATATTTTAACCTTCTCCATTTCAGCAAGCGCAGCTTCATTTAACAGGTGACGGATAGCTCCAACAAGCTCTTCTGGAGAAACTACAACATCTGTTAATTGCTTTAGCCCACGCCGTATCAATATTAGCGACTTTTCTGATAGGATAACCTTAAGAATGTTCTGTGCGCTCAAGACATTAGCCTTTTCCCACAGCTGTGCCAACCTATCCCTTTTAATGTTTTTATAGCTGATTAGATTGAATTTCTTAGCTAATATTGCAGGGGCATCACTCATAAGATTCCAAGAATCTATGAGTTTTGTCTGGGGAGGTTTACCAAAAGAGATATGGTAGAGCTTCCACTCCTTGCTGTTGGTTAGCAACACCCATTCACACCCAATATCAATGGCATAGGACGCAGCTTGTCTAAGATGCTTTGGCGCAAGGTCAATGTTTACCCTTTTTATTTCAACGAGAAAGTCAGGTTTTGATGACTCTTTGTGGTCGATTTGAACGGCAAAATCACAATGCACCGTATCCCCAGCACCATGAATTGCATACTCTTGTGTAATATGCTTGAAAGTGTCATACCCCATAAGTATTTCAAAAAGACGGTCTATACGCTTACGTGTTTCAGCCTCATTCATATCTGCTTTAGCAATCGCTTCTATCATACTTCGAGCCTCTAATATAGCTCTCCGAGTCTCTTTATCCAGCTTCTGCTTAGCCATGACTACCTCCTTGTGCCTTAATATCTTTATAAATTATAGCACGCCATCGAGCAGGACACCCCGTTTAATTGCTAGCTACTCTTAGATTAGTAATCCTCGCCTTATCACCAGCGGAATGGCTGTACTGCAGTATATAAGGTCGGTAAAGTTTGAGTATACCTTGAGGCTTTACCGGAGACTTGAACACATATCACAAATTTGCCAGGCCAATTAGCTCTTGACGACACTCCATCTAGGGAATCTTCTACAGCGGAGAAGAGGAGCCGCTGTCAACCAAAGCAAAGCGGAACCAAGCGCCAGGATGAAGATAGCACCAGCGATATCCCCTGGAGTACCATGGAACCCCCATTCCTTTTTAATAGTTACCCACAACATAACCGATATAAGAGTAATGGGCGACACGAAATTCATTACAGTTAGGAGAAGTGATTGGTTGGAGGTCGGGACAAATTCCCCAATATAACGTATTTGGCTCGTACCTATGATATTGCCCGAAGTTTTGATGTCTTGGCTCGTTGTATGCCACACTTCAATGACAACTCCATCATTGTGGTCAAGGTATTGAAAGCTGACTGCAACTGCGTCGTCTCCCTCTTTAATAACCTGTTTTGCGGACACTCCAATTCCTTCCCTACTTTTTGCTAAAATAGTGGGCTGCCGAAGTATATTAGCTCCTCTAAAGTGTATCACAACGCTTTCAGTTACATTTTCCTTGAGAATGGCCTCATTTCCCTTGTTGAAGAGAATGATTATAGTTTGGTAAACATCACTAACGGACTGTTCATTGAAAGTTAGCTTAAGTTCCGGGGGCATATTACTGCCTAATCCGATTTTCTTGGTTGTTTTGTAAGCCCAGACTGGCTGCCTCTTGTTAGCAAGCTTAAGGGCAAGAACAATCGTTGTTATACCAAGGGCTACTGTGATGATAATGGTCACTAAAAATCGCCAATCCATAACATTCACCGAATTCCTACCAATTTCAGGAAATCTCTTTTTGAGTTACGCTCTTCTCCAAATCCGCTGGCTCAATTTTGCTCTCTGATTACGCAGGCTAACCGGAACTTGACTGCTGCTTCACATTATCCTAGAGATACTCCCCAAGGAAATGTCTAACGTCACTATACATCTTTTGAACCGAATCTGCATTGTACTCTGGAAAATTACCGTGATCGGCATTATCTCTGATTTCATTCCATACTTCTACCTGCTTCTGAATAAGCCTATTGTAGATTTGAGCATCTGCAATCTTTTGGTTAAGAGAACTTATGTTTTCCTTGCTTTTAAGTGTAATCCCATTATTTCTTGCTATCTTTCTTAGCCCATCTTCCAATACTGCACCAATCAAAGAAGCAGCAGGGTCTTTATACCCCTGTTCTAGTAGATATTCCGCCATTTCCAAAAAATCTGTAAAGATATCTGCCGCAACTAAGTCCTCTAGTTTCTTGAGGTAGCCGCTCTCTATATCTTCTTTGGCGGCCTTCAATATTGATTGCCCTTGTAGAGCATCATCGTAACTGGTATAGCGACAACGCTGTTGAAATTCTTGAAAATGGGTGTGGTTATCTCCAAATACAGCCTTCAAAAAAGATAGAGCTCCTGCCCGCCATTGGTAAAAAGGGGCTTCTTTAACAGAGTCAGGAGCGACCCAGTCGGGAGGTGGGGGACGCCTTGTTTTTAATATCTCTTCTCCCACCTCTATCAAGTGGTTTAGTCTATCCATTAGTTTCTCATAAAACATGGGATTTCCTTCACTAGACTACTCATCAGCCACAGCATACATCGTAATTGTAATTGAAACAGCTCCTGAAGGTTAAACTAGTAATTTCGATAGGAGCTATAATTCCTCTAGCAGTTCGTTTATTTTTGATTGAAGTTCTGAAATGTTTATGGCATTTTTTCCTATCACATTTTTAGCATCTTCGATTTTTTCCTGTCCACCTCCACTTTCTAAGAAAGGCCGAATCCCATTGTAGGCTAATGCGTAATCAATGTAGACCTGATTAGCCTCTCTTTTCAGTTCATAATTGTACTGCATATGTATAGCTTGGTAGAACTTTCCGCTGTAAGAGTATCTATCCCATTCATCCACAGCTTTAATTAAATCCTCACGTTTCTTTTTGGTTGCTGTAGACCCCGCTCTAGCAACCTGAGTTGAAAAATCAACTACATCTTCGAACCTCTGAGCCATTACAGCTAATTCCTCTCTGAGTCTCAGTAGAGGCTCGCTTCCGACTAGCCATTTTCTATTGTGCTCATCTGCCTCTCTCTTAGCTTCAAGTTCTTTCGCAAACCGCCTGTCGGAATATTTTAATTGCTTCTTAATTCCAAGCAATGCCAAGAGAGCCGTACCCAAATTTGTCCCAACCACGAGTACCACAATTGCCCAAGTTTCCATGTACCTCCTTTTTAACCTGCTGCTTTCTCTTTACCTCTCCAAATCCGCTGGCTGGGCTACCCTAACTTTCCTATCCACGTTTGATTAGCGCCTCGTTTACAGCGACTACCAACTGGTTAATATACTTCCCATCTTTTGAAGTCAGTGGGCTTTCTTCTCCCGCTGCACTTGTGACTTTCAAATGATAGGTTGGCTTCACTAGGGCAGCCCACAGTATACCTCCCAATAGCACAAATACGCCAAGTAAAATTCCACTCATTGATTCAAAAACTGCACAGATAACCAAGATAAAAACCCCGATAACAGCCATGATAATGCCTGGCCGCCGATTAGGCGGGTCTATTCTGCGTTCAATTGAAGTGATATTTGCCATAGCATAAGTCTTTGAGCCAATGATTAGCCTAGTGGCAGTAATGCGAACTCCCTTTTCATCTGAGTAATATGTGGGGTCGGCTCGCTCAATTGTAACGGTGTCTGTCCTGACATCTTTAGGCTTTTCTTGTACTGGTTCTCTCTCCTCCATAATAAGCTTCTGACCACACTCAGGGCAAAATTTCATGCTCTCTTCTAGCTTTGTACCACAGTAAGGACAATATTTCATCTTCTATCTCCAGAACGCTACTCGCTATTGAGTCCTTAAACTCTCCTCTCCAAATCCGCTGGCTGAGCTACTCATCAGGCAAAGTACACATCTTATTATATCACTAGTTCAGTGAATTTTGAGGATAGGTTAAGGGTCTACCGTAACACAAACAACGGTTAGGGTGAGTCCATCGCCCAATCCAAAGGGCATACCCCCTTTCGATATTCAGATTCGTGTCTTTGACCTATTTAGATTTTGGAGGCCTGTTAGATTCAGTTTTGACAAGCTGTCCAAATTCCAGTGAGCACCTCAAAGGCGAGAGGCCTTTGGGCTAAGGCTGATTAATTAGAGCTTAAAAGCACCAACTCCTTCACCGGTTGATACATATAGAATTCCATCAACTATCGAAAAATCGGTCATACCTACGTATCCAAAAGTTGCTGTCCAGAGGACACCACCCGTTTCTTGGTCAATAGCTTGAAGCGCACGGCGCCCTTCTACAAGAACTCCACCATAGGAAGAAGAACCACTTTCATAAATGACCCCTTGATGTTCATAATTTAGCTCGGAGAGAGGTGGTTTATCTATCAGGAAAGTCAGACCAGGCTCACCCTCGTTAGTTATCTCTTCCCTCACACGTCCTTTCAATATGCAGCAGTTCACAAAATCAGACTGGGACCATCCGTCGGGGAGGCAGTCATATTGCTGTGGACAACGAACGCCCTCAGAGAGGAAAGAAGACCAGCTAATCTGACCAGATACTTTGTCTAAAGCAGTTATATTAGATGCAAACCAATACCAGGGGTAATCGGGCTCACGCATCGGAACAATGTTTGCCAAATGCCAAGCGTATACATAGTGGGAGTCAATTCCCACCAAGATGGATTCTGTTTCCTCACCTTCCCACAGTAACTCCCCCGTTTTGTTGATAGCTGTGATTTGGGGGGGGATACGGGGGCGATATTCAGTAGCATCGTCATATGTACTTGGACCAAGACAGAGCACTTCATCCCCAACCAGAATTCGTTTGCTGTGAGTATCAATGTCGTCATTCCACCATAAGGGTACAAGAGGCAGGGATACGACAGTACAATCTGTCAACCTAATTTCAGTTCCTCCAAAGCTAGCTAAGACACCCGTGTAAGTGACCAGGTCGCCCTCTTGAAGTTGTAGTAAGCTCGACATCTGACTTTCATCAAAGACAGCCTCGACCTCTGTTCGGGCCCAGTCCAATGGATTAAGAAAATAAGCTATTAGCCCTTCTTTTTTTGTTGACACATATTTAAGTTCATTTGTCCATTCAGCTTGCTTTCCTTCATAGTTTTCCCAGAGGTACTCTCTCTGTAAGTCTGTCAATTCAGGGTCGAAAAATTCTTTAGCAAAATCATAGGCAGAGACCGCAACATACTCAAGCTCCGCTACGCCTCCTGATGGCACCTTTGGTAAGTGTGTAGTTATGACAATCACCACACTGATAGCTATCACACAAGCTACTATGATTCCTGCCAGCTTTTTCTTACTCTTTCCTTTAGGGGCTTTCTCTGTCATCAGCCGACGCAAACACTTAGAACAAAACCCGGTGCCTTCGCGCACTTCAGTTCCACAGATAGGACAAGTTGGCATGACTTTACCTCCTAGACATTCATAATGCCCATCCTCCCAAATCCACTGGTTTGGCTACTTATCAGCCACAGTATACATCCTAATCCTATTATACCACTTCCGAGGTCAGCGAAGCTTGAAGATAGCTTCTCCTTCTGCACTCAGGACATACAGGTTGCGGCGCTTATGTTGCTCTCAAGTAGGGCTCTAATACTTCAGGAATTAATCAGTCGAACTAGCTTCTATTTAGCTGCCCTTGATGCGGCGTCCTTGAGTTGTCCCGGGAACAGCGGCGCGTGTCTTACATCTACCGGTATGGGGTATCGAATGCCGGTCTGGTGGGTGGCTTCAAGCCCCCTTATAACCGGGTCAAGCCAGTTTGCCGGTATAGTGAAGGCTATCTCATCATCCTGCACCATCGCCCAGACTCTATCGCCATTCCCCGGGAGCACTACCTTGGGCTCCCCGGTCTTGAATGTTTGCAGGACTCCTTCAGTGCAGGTTCCAGCCCGGCCGCTGAATACAGACTGCACGCTCACACCTGTTTCCTGGGTGGCTCCGTGCACCAGCCGCATCAACTGAGCGGGATTGCAGAATATCATGACCAGGTCCGGGTCGATTCGAGTCCTCTCCAGTGGAGAGAAGACCACGCCGTCATACTTGCCCTTGCTTAGCTTAACTTGCTCTACAGCTTCCATCGTGGTCTTTGCCGCATTCTCGTTAGCTGAGTATTTCATCACTACCATAAAATCGGCCAAGGCTTTCCTGGTCTCAGATTCAGACTCGCTCCATCCATAAGTATAGGCTGCAATCGGACAGGCGTTATCATCGGCCGTCATTCCCACTGTCCAGCCGTACTTGCGAACCATCGTCATAGCAACGCAGGGATTGGTCTTGAATCCCATGTCCCTAGAAGGACGGCGGGTCCTTTCCGGGAATTCGTCAACGCTTTTAACCAGCTTAACGGCGATAGGGAAGGTCAGGGGTCTTATGAGCCTGTTCAGCGCTTCCGCTTTTTTGGTCCAGTCTGTCACGGTGTCACCTCCAGCTATAGTTTATTGAGAGCAACAGTTTATAGCACACCGCTCGTAGGCGGTGCTTATGTTACTCTCAAGTAAGGTTCTAATGCTTCGGGGATTAATACTGTACCATCAGCTTGCTGATAGTTTTCCAGCACCGCGATAAGGACTCGAGGTAGAGCCAGTCCCGAGCCATTAAGCGTGTGAACAAGCTGTGGTTTGGCGCCAGGCTCAGGGCGATAGCGGATATTTGCTCGCCTCGCCTGAAAGTCACCGCAATTGCTGCAAGAACTGACCTCGAGCCATTCATCACAGCCAGGAGCCCACATTTCAATATCATATGTTTTGCAGGCAGCAAAGCCGAGGTCTCCGGTACATAATTGCACCACGCGGTGGGGTATGTCCAGCCTCCGACATATATCCTCAGCATCGGCTACCAATTTCTCCAGCTCTTCGTCAGAGCTCTCGGGGTCGGTAATCTTGTAGAGCTCCACCTTGTCGAACTGGTGCCCCCGCTTAATGCCCCTGGTGTCTGTACCGGCAGCCATCTTCTCTCGACGGAAGCAGGGAGTGTAGGCTACATAATGAAGGGGCAAGCTATCGGCACTTAGTATTTCATCACGGTGAAGGTTGGTTAACGGCACTTCCGCCGTGGGTATAAACCAAAAGTCATCTTCTTCGTCGTGATATAAATTATCGCCGAACTTGGGTAAATTTCCTGAGCCGACCATACACTCTCGCTTCACCATAAAAGGAGGATAGATTTCTTTATAGCCGTGCTCGTTTACATGGGTATCGAGCATAAATGAGATAAGCGCTCGTTGGAGGCGTGCCCCCAGCCCTTTGAGAACATAAAACCTGGTCCCTGAGAGTTTCACCCCCCGCTGGAAATCTATTATGCCCAATTTTTCCCCCAACTCCCAATGAGGCAGGGGCTTGAAGGATAACTCCCCTGGCTTGCCCCAGGTACGCACTACAACGTTATCGCCCTCGCCTCTCCCCGAGGGCACGCTGGGGTGGGGAATGTTGGGTAACTCCAGCAGCAAGGAATCAAGGTCAGCCTTAGCTTCTTTGGTCTGCTGCTGCAAGGAAGATACCTGCTCTCCCAATTGACGCATCTGGGCGATAATCTGAGGTGGTTTTTCCTTGCTTTTGCTCAGTTGTTTGCTTGCCTCGTTATGTTCGGCACGGAGTTCCTCGGTCTGACGGAGCAAGCTGCGATAACGGCCATCAATCTCGAGGATGCTATCGATAGTCCCGATTCTATCGGGACTATCGCCTCTTTTCTCCAGAGCCTGGCGAACAAGCTCGGGGTTTTCACGAATAAGCTTAATATCAAGCATCTTCAAGCTCTAAAGTAGTCAGTAGTCAGGATTCAGTAGTCAGAGACCACCTCCCCCCTACTGACTTCTGACTCCTGGCTTCTTCCCCATCTTAGGATTTGTCATACTTTGCCTTACCATTTTGTATTTTTACTCTTTTGTCTTTAGCTGGGGAAAAAGTATCACTTCTCGAACAGATTGCTGATTTGCAAGCAGCATCACCATGCGGTCGATACCTATCCCCAGACCACCGGTAGGCGGCATCCCATACTCCAAAGCCTGAAGAAAATCTTCATCGGCGATTTCCACTTCCTCATCGGCAACCTGTTCTTTTAGCTGCTGGCGAAACCTTTCCCTTTGCTCCAGGGGGTCATTAAGCTCGGTGAAGGCATTAGCAATCTCCATGCCAGCCACAAAGCCCTCAAATCTCTCTACCAACCGGTCATCACCCCGCTTCCTTTTGGCCAGAGGTGACATTTCCACAGGGTAATCCAGGAGGAAAGTCGGCTGAATAAGCTTTGGCTCGACAAAAGTGGAAATCAATTCGTCTATCAGCCTGCCCCTCCCTTTGCTTGGCTCGACTTCCATTCCCAGCTCTGCCATCCGTGTCCTCAGTGAAGCGGCATCGGGATAGTCTTCAAAATCAATGCCGCAATGTTCTTTTATTGCCTCACGAAGGTAAAATCTTTGCCAGGGGAGACCAAGGTCAATGGTTTTGCCATTACAAGCAAGCTTGGTATTACCCAGGACCTCCTGAGCTATATGAACGAGCATCTCCTCAACCAATCTCATCATATCGTTGTAATCGCTATAAGCTTGATAGCACTCAAGCAGGGTGAATTCCGGGTTATGTCTAACAGAAATGCCTTCATTGCGAAAGGCACGCCCCATCTCATAAACTTTGTCAAAGCCGCCTACCACCAGTCTCTTGAGGTGGAGCTCCAGAGCAATTCGCAGGTAGAGGTCTTCATCTAGGGCATGATGATGGGTGACAAAGGGGCGTGCCAGCGCTCCGCCGGCATGGGGCTGAAGCACAGGAGTTTCTACCTCCATAAACCCCTGCTTATCGAGAAAACTTCTTATGGCAGTGATAATCTTGCTACGCAAAGTAAAAATGCTTTTACTCTCTTCGTTGGAAATGAGGTCAAGATATCTCTGCCGATAGCGTTTTTCTACGTCAGCCAGCCCATGCCACTTCTCTGGCAGCGGGCGAAGGGATTTACAGAGCATGGTGAAATCGGATACCTCCAGAGTGAGTTCTCCGGATTTGGTCCGGAAGAGCTTCCCATTTGCCCCGATAATGTCGCCAATATCAATATCCTGAAGAAATTCGTACCTCTCCCGGCCCAGAAGGTCGTAGCGCAAAGAAAGCTGTAACTTCCCTGAGCTGTCGCGAATATCAAGAAAGGACATCTTACCCATAGAACGCCTGGACATAATGCGGCCAGCCAGTGATATGTCCTGAGAGCTCTCCCCTCGCTGCTCAAAAAGGGTTATCGCCTCTCGAACAGTGTGGCTGGGATGATAGGAATGGGGATAAGGGTCTATGCCGCGAGCCCGAATTCTGCTCAGGCTATCCAGCCGCTGTTCAGTTATATGTTCTAATCTTGAACTCATCAGAAATAAAAAGCCAAAAATACAACTCTAAGCTGTAAGTCCAATGTCCCAAATTTAAGTACCAAAACTGCCCTTCGGGCAAAATCGATGGAACTTATTTAATTACCCTCTCCCTCTCCACCTTTGGCAAATTCACCTACTCCCAGAATCTCCTTAGCTTCCTCTGCCAGGCGCTTGGGCACCATTACTTTCACCTCACCTAACCCATCAATTGTAATCCCATAAACCAGACCAGCGCTCTCGTAGCTCAGGAGAACTGGTATACCTTCGCTCTCCAGCCGCCCCTTGATTATTTGCGCCTCCATGTACCTGGCAGTGCACACAGTAACCAATTGTTTCCCTGCAGACATAGTTCTTGCCTTCGTTTATTTTAACAGAAACTCTTTGAGTATTGCTAAAACGATTGACATTGTATAAAATTTGCTCTGTTGCCCAAAAGGCTCCATCACAAATCTAAAATTCTAAAGGAGGGAAGATGATTTGAATGCGCTTGGAAGACATCTGCTACTGGAACTAAAAATCTGCAATGAGGAGGTGCTGGATGACTTAAATTTTCTAAAAGATTGTCTTAACGAAGCTGCCATTCAAAGTGGCGCTACCGTAGTGGGCGAGTCCTTTTATCATTTCTCCCCTTGTGGAGTGAGCGGAGTGGTCAACATCGCTGAATCACATATTGCCATTCATACATGGCCGGAATACAGGTACGCTGCCGTAGACGTTTTCACCTGTGGGAACGATGTAGACCCGGAAAAGGCTGCCAGGTGGATAACAGAGAAGCTGGAGGCTCAAAGTCACTCCTTAATCGAGCTTCGCAGGGGGATTATGGAGGATAGTAAGGTCGGGTGTGCAAAATGAAAGATAGCGACCCAGATAAACATAGGTGGTTTTCTGACTACATAAGTCCTGACCTCACTATGCTGCATAGCATTAAGGAGAGGATATATTCAGGGCGAAGTAAGTTTCAATCCATCGATATTATCAACACGGGCAGCTTCGGTATCTGTCTCGTCCTCGATGGCAAGATTCAATCCAGCGAGGCAGATGAATTTATTTACCATGAGGCTCTGGTACATCCAGCTATGCTTACCCATCCCCAGCCAGAAAGGGTATTCATTGCTGGGGGAGGTGAGGGTGCCACCTTAAGGGAAGTCCTGGCGCACAAGACGGTAAAAAGGGCTGTCATGGTGGATATTGATGAAGAGGTTGTAAGCCTTTGTCGCCGCTTCTTGCCCTCCTGGCACCAGAACGCCTTCGATGACCCCCGGGCAGAGCTTCATTTCGTCGACGCCAGAAAATACCTGGCTGAAAGCAGCGACAAATTCGATGTCATCATCATTGACCTGACTGACCCTTTAGAGCAAGGGCCGGCACGCTTGCTATACACCCAGGAATTCTACCAAATAGTCAAACAAAAACTAGGGCCCGATGGCATTATGTCAGTGCAGGCTGAACCTGCCGAATGGAGGAACTTAGGTAATTTCACTGCTATTGCCAATACCTTGAGAAACGTCTTCCCGATAGCCCGCCCCTACCAGGTCCATGTACCTTCCTTTCTGGGCTTATGGGGCTTTGTCGCAGCTTCTCAAAGCCTTGACCCTTCTGAATTGACTCCCGAGGAAGTTGACACCAGAATTTCAACAAGACTATCAAAAAAGCTAAAATCCTACGATGGCCTTACCCATCAAGCTATGTTTACTATCCCTAAACATATTCGCCGACAATTAGCCGCCAGCAAAAGAATCATCACTGACAAACAACCTATCTCCGCCTATTAACTTGCCCGCCCAAATTACTTCCCAGCCGTTTCTAAAATCTTTTTACTAATTCCACCTGAAAAGTAACTGCTCACCCTGATGTCATTATCAGGTCTGCGCTTTCTGTGCCCCTCAATCCTCAGGACCTTTTGTCTCTTCCTCTTCCTCTTCTTCCTCTTCTTCCTCTTCCTCTGTCTCTTCTTCCTCTTCTGTTGCAAGATACAGCTCGCTTGTGCTTGACTTCACCCGTGGCACCACTTTCCCACCACAATGCGGACAACTCAGCTCAATATCTTGTTTCGCACTAAAGGCGATGCTGACAAGTCCTACTACCGCCAGAGCTATTCCTACGCCCATTACCACCCACCAAACTCTTTCCCCGAAGTCAGGCCTCCTTAGAAAAACGCCGAGGATTATTAGCGCAGCACCCAGCACCACCCACACCAGCACCGTTAGAATATCGTACCTTTTGTAAGTCATTATCCTACCTCCTATTCTAGTCTATAATAAAGTAGCATCTACCGCCCTTGTTGTCTAGCCCCTATCGGCTTCCTAAAGACTTTGGCACAGGACCACGACTGCCGCACAATAGAATGGAGATAAGTTCGGGTGTTCTGTCTCATAGCATGAGCATCGCGCGCAAAGTAATTATTTAGTAAGGTGTCCCCTTAGTATTTAATCTTCATCCCATGGAAACGACTCATCGTAGTAATAGGAGTCATTAAAGCCCAAGATAATTTCATAATCACGGAGCAGTTTGAAATCGGCTAGGCTGTAGTCCTTGAAGCGACGTCCGGGAGGAAAAGCCTAAGCACCAGCCTGAGGCTCTATCGCCCGCCATTCTCCGTCGAGATACCAATTCTCTATCAGGAAGGCATGGCCGTACCCGTCATCATCAATACCAACGGTGACATATATCTACTCCGCACTAATGCCGTAGGCTCTGAGGAGGGTGCAGAGCAGAACGGCGAAGTCCTCGCAATCTCCGGTGCGCAGGGATAGTGTTTCCTCTGGGGTTTGCCAATACTCGTCAACACCCCACTGCTCTTCATCAGTTTTATACTCTATATTAGCAGCAACCCAGTCTCGGATGGCATCAAAGCCGTCCTGGGTGGGTTGGTCGGCGGGGTCACCTTCGTAAGGAGGGTCGATGTCCTGTAAACATTCGACAATGAAGGAAGAATCAAGCGTGATAAAATCCTTGAATTTGTCCGCATCCCACAAAGACCAATCATCGCCAGTCGTACCTTGGTCGTAACCGACGCAACTCAAGCCGGACACGATGAGCGCGACAAGGGCAATTCCAGAGATAAAGAGCATTAGAAAGCGCTTTTTCATACACAAGCCCCGTTCATTTCGAGTAGTATTTTGATTATTTTCAAAATCCAAATATAATTTGCCATACACATTATCAGTCCGGCAGGTACAGATTCTAGAAAAACTTACCCGTTGCGGATATTTAGCTTTGGTTCCTGTATCCGCAACGGGTAAATTCAGCAATAATCAACTACTAATTACATGGTTTAAAGACTAGCCTCCAAGGCGTCAGTGTCTATATTCTGGATTTTGGCTTTTTTACTTTGAACTTGCACATCGGATATGAAACCCAGTACTTCCCCAAAGACCTCCCCGTTATATCCGGCGATAACCAGATCGTAAGTTCCAGCAGCTAGTAAGGGTATTGTATAATCGCTTTCGTCACACATTTTCCCGCTGTTAACTGCGTTGGGGAATCTGGATCCTAGACTGACCGGGTCATCGTCTTCTGTGTCAGCCCAAGTTCCATCTTCGTAGGCAAAAACAATTATATCCGTGTAGCCAGAATTATTGGTAATTGAGCCAGAGATGCGCCCAGCTTAATTGCTGACTATCAGCCTGATTGTTGGCTTTAAGATGTAGTGAGAATCCGCTAAAACCACAGCTTTACGAACATCGAAGTCCGCGGTAAGCTCCACAGTCCCATTAACAGGCACTTCGAAGTGGCCTGTCGCTTTATAACCTGTCTCATTACCACTCGGGACGAAGAGAGGCTCAGTGGAGTTATCGGCAAATTCGATATAGCAGCCCGGACTGGCCGGGTGTGAACCCATTTCCGGGATATCCAGCATGAAGCGAATTTGAGTGTAATTCCCAGCAGGTAATGTAAACTCACCTAATAAAGTGGAATTTCCCCCGGTTAATTCCAATAAGTTATATGTTTCAGGGCCTTCAAATTCTTCACACGTTACCCATTGACCAACTAGATGATATTGAATTTCGTTAATAGTGATATAAACACCTGTAACATTTTCAGCATCTATCGGCGCATCGGTAAGATAGAGTGCCAAGGTTCCTGTTCTTGGTGCTTGTTCCGGTTCATCATAATCTTCAACTGTTACATCAGATTGGTCGTTGACTATCAGCTTGATTGTTGGGTTCAAGATGTAGCGAGAACCAGCTACATGTACAGCTCCAGGTTTACGAACATCAAAGTCCGCGGTAACTTCCACCGTCTCGTTAGCAGTCACTTCGAATCGGCCTGTCGCTTTGTAACCTGTCTGACCACCGCTCGGGACGAAAAGAGGCTCGGTGGAGTTATCGGCAAATTCGATATAGCAACCCGGATTGACCGGGTGTGGACCCTTTTCCGGAATATCCAGCATAAAGCGAATTTGAGTGTAATTCCCGGCAGGTAATGTCAACTCACCTAACAAAGCGGAATTTCCGCCGGTTAACTCCAATAAGTTATATATTTGAGGGCTTTCAAATTCTTCGCACGTTATCCATTTACCATCTAGATGATATTGAATTTCATTAATAGTGATATAAACACCTGTAACATTTTCAGCATCGAGCGGCGCATCGGAAAGATAAAGCTTTAAGGTGCCTGTTTCTAGTGGCTGTTCCCCCGGAATCCCGTAAATTATTCCTAATGCAGCCAGCACCCCCAGACTAATCACCACTGCTGCGACAATAACCCTTGCCATGCTAAACCTCCTTATATATGATATCGGCTTTACCTGACTATCATAACGAGACCACGGCCATTTTGTTACAGCCTGCCCGCCATGAATCTGGTCCATAAGCCAGACCCGGGCCTTTATCTTGAAGGAGGGGGAGGGCTTGACATCCGGTGGCTCTCGAATTTCAAGAGCAATCCTCAGTAGCGGTTCCAATTGCTCACGCACAGATGGATACCTGTTTAGGCAATCCTCGATGCTAGACCTGCCCGCCTTGATGTCCTCAATACACTGGACGAGAATGTCCTCAAACTTTTTCAAATCCGTTTCCTCTCCTTTTTCGAATTTCAAGAGCAGTCCTCAGTAGCGGTTCCAGTTGCTCACGCATAAACGGATACCTGTCCAGGCAATCCTCGACGCTAGACTTGCCTGCCTCGATGTCCTTAACATGCTTGATGAATATATCTTTAGACTTTTTCAACTCTGTCCCCCTTCTTTTTCCAGGATATTACGGAGTTTGACCAGTGCCCGGTGCAGGATGACCCTGATATTTCCTTCCTTTTTCTTCAAGAGAGAGGCGATTTCAGCAAACTCAAAACCCTCCATAAAACGCAGGATGACCACCTGCTGCTCATCGCCGCCCAGCTGCAAAATCGCCCTCCTCAAACGCTGCTGCTCGAAACTGGCTTCGGTTGACCGCTCCGGGCTAGGTGCCGAATCGTCAGCCAGAATTTCGGCTTCAAGATATGCCTTGTCCTTTCTAGTCCGGTAAGAATCTACCACCAGGTTATGGCTGATGGTCATCAGCCAGGCAATAAATGGGCTTGCCGTTTTCTTATATCTGTCAATTGCCTGCCAGGCCTTGAAGAAGACCTGCTGGGTAAGGTCCTCGGCGTCCGCCTCATTGCCTACCCGGTAATAGATATGCCTATATACCCTGTCGACATGCATGTCATACAGCCTCCCGAAAGCCTCAGCATCATGACCAATAGCTTTCTGAACCAACATAGCCTCATCTGATTTTTTTCCTTCAGAACGGTTCTGGTTCACTACTTTACCTCTCTAACGAATAACCGGCTGAAATGTTACAAAAAGCCTGCTATTCGAAAGCTGTTTACATAGAGTCTGTGGATAAGTGTGCCATGCCAGAGAGAGCACAATCAAGTTTGAAGTTGTCGAATATACATTATAGACGATTGTTCAGTCGGGACTACCTGTGAAAGCTCGGATAACCCACGACTGATGACATCATTTTACTTTCTTCCGATGTCTATCGTATATCATATCTTTCATGACGCCTTTAGACAGGACTTGTTTAATACCGGACAGATTGCGGACCAGCATGAAAAGGTCGATAGCTAATACATAGCGTACTAGCGCCAGCGAGCCTTCAAACAGCCAGACAAACAGAGGCAACAGAGCAAATCCAATAAGTATAGCCGCCGTAAATTTACGGCTAGCAAAGAACGGAATAGCTATTACTGCCAGCGTAACAAGTATTGCCTCGGGGGCTAGCACGAGAAAGATACCTATAATGGTGGCTGAACCTCGGCCACCTTTGAAACCTGCGAACACAGGGAAATTATGTCCCACTAGAGCCGCAAAACCAGTCCCAAAGATCCAGAGTTCCGAAACGTTTAGAGCCTGGGCAATGAGTATGGCAACCGCCCCCTTCGCGACATCAATGAGGCCGACAAAAACGCCTTCATGAGTACCAATTTCGCGCATAACATTAGCGCCACCCATATTACGCGAACCGACGTTCCGAATATCTATGCCTTTCCTCAGGCGAGCCACGATGTAGGCTGTAGGAATGGAGCCTAAAAGATACCCGATGATTATACTTAGAATACCTGGTAGCATGTCCTCACCCAGCTAGGTGGCGGATTGTCTGTCTCCAAGCACGCTAATAATAATGAGACCAGGCCCGGTGTGTGTGCCGATAACAGGGCTTGTACGCGAGAGGTAAATAGGAACTTGAGGATACTTCGAGTGAAGCCTCTGAACCAACCTGTTGGCCTCATCCAAGTCAATGGCATACTCGACAGCTAACCCTTCGACGTTGCCAAAACTTGCGGCAAAGTTGTACAGGTAGTCTATCGCCTTAGCTCGGGAGCGTTCCCGAGCACAGGGATGCACCTCACCATCCTTAATGCCGATGATCGGGTTTACCTTGAGTAATGAACCGAGAAAGGCTTGCGCTTTGCCGATGCGCCCGCCGCGTTCCAGGTATTCAAGGGTATCAAAGGCAGCACACATACCTACCCGGTGCATAGTGTGACGGGCTACATCCAGCACTTCATCAAGGCTAGCCCCAGCTTGGGCTGCTTTGGCAGCAGCAATTGTTATGAAACCCTGTGCCATAACCGCCCATTGCGAGTCCAGGACCTCTACACGACATCGCCTCTTCATCAGCCCTGCGGCTTGTAATGCCACCTGATAGGTAGCACTGAGCTTGGAAGTTAAACTGATAACCACGATCTCGTTTGTTTTTTCGGCAAGCTTATTGTAGGCATCGGCAAAAGCCGCTGGTGGCGGCACAGATGTCGCAGGCAAAGCCTTGCTGGTCCTTAGCTTTTCATAGAACTGGTCAGGACTCAAGTCGAGACTATCGCGGTAGAGGTCAGTGCCAAAGCGGACAACAAGAGGAACCACTGTAATCCCGAACTCCTCAGCTACCTGAGGTGGCAGGTCAGCAACACTGTCAGTCACGATAGCTACATTAGGCACGGATATTATCCTCCCCTCCACCAAACAACCCCGACAATATCATTTTGCGGCCACACGCGACTAGAATAGTTCGGGTCGTCTGTAGATGTGACACTGCTTGCTCATAAACTACGCGAGGAACCGACACCAAACCGGGGCGGGCTACCAGGGCGAGAGGAGCCATTAGTCCAGCTACGATATTATCTCCAGTCAGTTAATTCGGCCTTTGCCAGCATACTTCCAAGTGCCACTAACCATAGTGACGAGGTTATCGCAAAGCCTAAAATCCACCAGCTTATCGTATCCTCCTGCTGGATATCCCCTATGACCATTTTGGACAATAAATAAAGAAGACCAATCCCAGCCGCTGCTAGCATAGAGTGTGCCACTACACGCCATCCTTTTCGTGTTAAAAACTTCTTTATAATCATCGCTCCCTCCTTGCCCTTCTATTAATATTATAATCCATGGAGAACATCCTGAAAAGTGGGGGGGAAGTTGCTCATTTCGAAATTGACAGGTCGTGGTTCGAGGGATAGGATTCAATAGACAGAGAAAATCAAGACAGAAATGAGAATCCAATGCAGGCTGAGTTGATATACAACCCTTCTGGTGGACAGGTGGTAGTCAGGCACGAACTTGACAATGTGCTTGGGTTTTTAAATCGCTACGGGTGGTCAGTCACCTTACGGGAAACCAGCAAGCCGTTGGAAGCGACCGAACTAGCCCGCCATGCTGTCAATAGAGGTGCCAGGGTAGTCATTGCCGCCGGTGGCGATGGCACTGTCAACGAAGTAGCAAATGGACTGGTGAACACTGATGTAGCGCTGGGGGTGCTTCCTGTGGGAACGACCAACTCGTGGGCATTACAGATGGGCATCCCGGCCCTAAACCCCATGCTTCCAGGCACACAAGCGGTCAAGCTGATTGCTGCTCTGGAGGAAAGAATTGCACGTCCATTACCTGCCAACTACTATCGAAAGGTGCTGTTGGACGCCGCTCGAGTGCTCGTAGAGGGACACACTGTTGCCGTCGATATGGGCGAGCTCTCCGGTCGCCACTTTTTAATGTGGGCAGGTATGGGATTTGATGCCGCTATCGCCCAAAGCATACCGCTGAAAGAAAAAAGGGCATTAGGTTCCTGGGCGTACGTGCTCCCGACAATCGAGTCAGCTTATAGATACTCCGGCACTGATGTTTGCCTGAATCTGGACGGAAAGGTCGTAAATGTAAGCACGCCGCTAATTGTTGTCAGCAACATTCAGCTCTACGGGGGTATGATGGCGATTGGAGCTAGAGCTTGCGTGAACGACGCCAGGTTGGATGTGTGTATCTTCAAGGGAGGCGGTTTCCTTACCTTTGTGCAGCAAGCTGCAAAGGTGCTCGCACATAAACATCTCCAGGACCCCAACGTGGAGTACTACCAATGTCGTGAAATAGTTGTCGAGTCAGCGCGCTCATTGCCAGTTCATGTAGACGGTGAGCCTTTTACAACGACCCCGGTCGCCATCCATACCGTGCCCTCATCGCTGAAGGTGATAGTGCCGAAGATTGTGCCGGCTAGCTTATTTAGCCCACTAACCTGCTCTTAACGTCGGTAAAAGTTTTAGAGCAGAGGAATTGGAGGGAACGGATATAAAAAGCAGCCAGCTCTGAAAAGCCGGCGCTTCTAAATTTCTTTGGTGGAGGCGGGGGAGGCCTCATCTCTATCGTACCGAAATCCATCAAGTGTCCCATTTACGATGGCGATTCACAGTACGTAGTGTTGACAACTCCGCTACCAATACTTAAGATTATCTTAAGAATAGAATATAAGGGAGACGGCTAGACTGACATTCGGAACGAAAGTATATTTTCACCGATACAATAATAGGAGGAGGGTATCATGAAAAAAAGACACCTTACAACGAATCAGGGTGTACCCGTTACTGATAACCAGAATTCCTTGACCGTTGGCGAACGCGGCCCGGTACTGTTACAGGATGTCCAATTTGTTGAGAAGATGGCTCATTTTGACAGGGAACGCATTCCCGAAAGGGTTGTCCATGCCAAAGGAGCAGGGGCCCATGGCTATTTCCAGGTTTACAGGAGTATGAAGCCTTATACCAAGGCGAAATTTCTTCAGGATCCAGCAATGAAGACCCCTGTGTTTGTACGATTTTCGACTGTCACTGGAGGGCGGGGCTCTGCAGATACGGTAAGAGACCCCCGGGGCTTTGCCGTCAAGTTCTATACCGAGGATGGCAACTACGACCTGGTTGGCAATAATCTCCCCGTATTTTTCATCCGGGATGCCATCAAGTTCCCTGATATGGTACATGCCTTCAAGGGTGCGCCAGATACCAATATACCATCAGCCTCTTCAGCACATAACCGCTTTTGGGATTTTATATCCCTGACACCAGAGTCAACCCACATGATTACCTGGCTTTTCTCCGACCGCGGCACGCCGAAAAGTTACCGTATGCAGGAGGGGTTTGGCGTCAATACGTACGTTTGGGTGAACGCCGAAGGCAAAGCGGTATATGTGAAATACCACTGGAAACCGAAACTGGGTGTGCAGAACCTCGACCGTCATGAAGCGACCCGCCTGGCCGGTGCCGACCCCGACTATCTTACCCGTGACCTTCACAATGCTATCTCAAGAGGTGAGGAGGTTGCGTACGAGCTTAATGTCCAGTTGATGGATATCGCTGACGAATTAAAACAGGATTTTGACCCGTTGGACCCCACAAAGACGTGGCCCGAGGGTAAGTTTGCTCTGATGCCGGTGGGTAAAATGGTGCTAAACCGCAACCCAGACAACTTCTTCGCCGAAGTGGAGCAGGCAGCTTTCTGTCCCGCAAGCATCGTTCCTGGAATCGAGTTTTCGGCGGACAAGTTGCTGCAAGGCCGAACATTCTCGTACGCCGATACTCAGCGCCATCGGCTGGGGCCGAACTACCTGGAACTTCCTGTTAACCGACCCGTTGTAGAGGTCAACAACAATCAACGTGATGGCACCATGCAGATTGGTCAGTTCAGCGGTCCGGCTAACTACGAGCCTAATAGTCTGGGTGGTGGTATGCCTGGGGAAGCTCTCGAAGAGGGTACCCCGCGTGCATACCGGATTGAAGGAGAAGTCACTCGCCAGAAGATAAGCAAAACGAATGATTTCCAACAGGCAGAAGAGAGATATCTTTCCCTCAGTAAGATGGACCAAGAACATCTGGTGGATAACCTTATCGCAGATCTTATGCACATTGATGAACCGATACAAAAGCGGGTGATCGAGAACCTGACTAAAGCCAACAAGGAGTTGGGAAGAGCTGTAGCTGAAGGTCTGAAACCTTAACAGGTGGTGAGGGGACGGGACCACCATTGCGCTTAAGACGGTCTTGGCGGTTCTGTTCGACTTAATCACTCCAGGCAAATGCCACGTCGAGAAACTTCGCCAACGTTTGTCATGTGCCGGAGAACTTGTAGCAAAAGGCTAAACAATAGAGCGTTTTGTCAAGCGACTGGTTGGCTTCTCTATGGGAAATGATAACAAAGCAACGGCAATACAAAGCTGGCTTCGAATATTGCTAGTTATTGCGGGAACATTTTTTGTGGGGCTAGGAATTGTCGGAATATTTGTGCCAGTATTGCCTACCACTCCTTTTCTCTTACTTGCTGCTGCATGCTATGCGAAAAGTTCGCAAAGGTTTCACGGCTGGCTCTTGAATAACAAATGGTTTGGAAGCTACATTAGGAACTATCTAGAGAGAAAAGGGATTACACTAAGGGCAAAAATCATAACCCTTACCCTACTATGGATAACAATCGGAGCTTCAGTCGCCTTTGCGGTGGAGACTCTCGCACTAAAATTGATTCTGGTCATAATCGCTATTGGCGTCTCCATACATATCCTATCTATCCGAACTTTGAAGTAATGAAAAAACGCTAGCGGTAAAGGGCTAGCGTTGTCAATTTTCTTGGTGGAGGCGGGGGAGGGTTGAACTCCCCGTCCAAAAGAAGGTTGCCAGAATATCCTACAAGCTTAGTCAGCTCCTTTCGTCTCATCTAGCTTTCATCTGCTGACCGAATCCAGCCAGACCAGCCAATTTTTCTTAGCCAACCCCTATCGGCATCAGGATTGGAGCGCCTCGATTTTTTCTGACACCTAATCCCAAGCTTCGAGGAGAGCTCAGGTTAGATGTGACCCATTAAGCGTAAACAGGTTCGCCAGTTATTTTTTGCCACTTGTTTTATGAGGTTAGTGGCACCTCAGCCTGCAATTCTGTAGGCCCTCCCCTGTCGAACCCACGCGCCCCCATACTCCAGCCTGCTTTTTCCCATCACCTCCTTCTATACTTCATCGCCCGCTCTACTTCTCTGTCTGCGTCCCGACGGGCGATAGCCTCCCTTTTATCGTAAACCTTCTTCCCTTTGGCCACACCCAGCTCTAGTTTAGCCACCCCATGTTTAATATACAGCTTAAGGGGCACTAAAGTCAAACTCTTCTGCATAACCTTGCCGGCAAGAATATCAATCTCTTTTCTATGAAGAAGAAGCTTGCGAGGCCTGACTGGCTCATGTGTGTTATAGCTGGCAGCATCGTAGGAGGCAATGTGGCTATTATAGAGCCACAGCTCACCATTTTCCGGCCTAGCATAGGCATCACTCAGATTTACCTTGCCTGCCCTGATGGATTTAATCTCGGACCCTTTGAGAACAATACCTGCCTCAAAGCTCTCCTGGATATGATAGTCGTGGTAAGCTTTGCGATTAACGGTTATCACGCCGGAACCTTTCGCCATATAGCAATTTTAGCACCGGTACATAGGGCGAGCAATTTATTTTACACTTCCAGATAAAGTCAGCTGAAGCAATCTCCAGAGATTGCCACGCATCTCTAAGGTGCTCGTAATGACAAAAGGCGAAAGGCTAGCAATAACGATTCGAGTTACTGAATGACCGCGTCTATTTCTTCTTCTCCAGTCCCTTTTCCTGAGCAGATGCCTTTGTGCGCCTAACTACCTCCTGAGCTTTACTGAGCAGGTAGATCATGCCACCTAAGCACAAAAGGAAAATGCCAACGCTAACAAGACTCCAATCCATTTCTCCTCCCTTAATTGAACATTTAGTTCTATTACCAGATTGTACGTGCAGGTTTATAATGAAGTCAAGAGGGTGTGCTGTGCATCATCAAAAACCTATTTCACAAAAGACGAATTTACTATAAAGAGTGGCTGTTTTAAAATGTAGTGGAGGGAAGGGGATTTTACAATTATGTAGAACGCTATTTATTGAGAAAGGAGCTATGCCATGAGCCGTGCCGATAGAGTTTACCTACTCATAACTGTTTTTCTGGTTGTCGCCGCAATAGCTGGCGGCGTCACGCTGGCGGTGCAGCACAGCCGAAGCCAGCCTGTGGAAATCGTTCTATCTCAAACAGAGCCTCCAGAGCTGAGCGGGGAGCTTTACATCGGCGGCGCTGTGGCTAACCCCGGCATATATGCTTTAAGGGAAGGTGATACCTTGCAGACGCTCCTTTCCGATGCTGGGATTGAACCCGATGCCGACCTCAGCCATATTGAGCTTTATATTCCACGGGAAGGCGAAGAACAATCTCCCCAGAAGATAGACATCAACCGAGCCGAACCCTGGCTTCTCGAAGCCCTGCCCGGGATAGGTGAGGTACTAGCTCAAAGAATTGCAGATTACCGCAGTGAAAATGGCTCTTTCAGAAGAATCGAGGACCTGCTTCAGGTCGAAGGCATTGGCCCAGCAACATTTGAAAATATAAAAGATTTCATAACCGTGTCGGACTAAAGAGCTTATGGTCAAAGGTATTTATGTCCCAAGTGAATAGATAGCAGGTAAGAACTTTTGAGGAGCATCTGGCTCTCAAGGTTAACTAAATTTGGTCTTACTCGAGGTAGAAGTATTCTTTGGTAATGGGGTCAATAGCAAATCTCTTTTCTGCTTCGACTATGGGGCTGTAACCTGGATAACCATATTCGCCAGCAGTAAGCTCCAAGACCATGACCTGCTGACCTTTTAGAGTATAGGAAGTTATCTTCAACCCTTCGAAATAGACTTTATAGCTGAAAGTGACTTCTAGGTCCACTGTTGCGTCTCTTGAAGTCGGATTTTGTATCGCTGTGCCTCCATACCTTGGGATTTCACACGTTGCCTGGGCTTGATAGACCCCCTGTTCCGCACAGTCTGGATAATACTGGAAGCTTCTTCTTTGAACCATATTGTCGAATTCATCTTTGGAGGGTAATATATAGATGTTTACCGGCTCAGACGACGAAACGGAATAGCGAATTTCTAAGCTTTCAATCTTGACCACCGAATCACCGAATGTGGCAGCTTCAATGGGAAAAACTCTACCATCACCGCCATAGTAATAAACGTATCCCGCCCTTAATTGAAGTGTTTCATCTAGGGATGAGACCATATTATGGTCTTCAATAAATTGTTCTTCTAAAGATTTGTTAATATACTTCCACAGGTTGTCGGAATTAATTCCGGACACCAGCGCGTAAGCATGGTTTTCTGTCAAAACCAAATATGTCTTTATTCCTATATTCTCCAGCAAAGAACAGGCCAAAATTGCCAGGTCTTCGCAGTCGCCACCCTCAAGGTCCAAGGTTTCAAATGGTGATTGGATAGACTCCGTATACTCAGGGTCTGCTTCATAAATAAAGTTCTCCACAATGTAGCGGTATATGGCATTTACTTTACCTTCTTTTTCACCATAATCTTCGACAATAGCGCCTGCTAATTCCCTTAATTCGCCGTCATCAACAACAATTTTATCTATATAAGGCTTTGCCAGCCTAACTTCTAAAGGTGCTATTTCGACAATCCGCCCTATAAGAACGTATGCAATTACTATAGCCACTGCTCCTAGTAGCAAGACTAATGGCCACCTCTGTTTAGTCATCACTATAATTCCCCTGTCCTGTTGATATAAATGATGAATCAGTGATCGCCGCTGGCAAATTCTAGGACGATGTAAACGCCACGCCTATGTTGTGCCTGCCTTTATCCGATACTTATGAGAGCTACCCTACTATCATGCAGTAAATTACTGGGGCTTAACAATCCGCCTTCAGCCCGCCGCCAACCGCTATGACTCAATGTATTTAAGTCCTCTCCAAATCCGCTGGCTGGGCTTGCTGCTATTCGCCTTTAGGCTGAGCAAGCCTCACCCTGATTGCGTGGAGGCGACCGTTGGGGTCGCGTGTAACCTCAAATTCCACTTTTTGCCCTTCTCTAAGGGAACCATAGTCCACCCCTTGAAGCTGGTTGCGGCCAAAGAAGAGCTCTTCTTCCCGCTCTGTCTTGATGAATCCAAAACCACGGTCTGCAACTAGTCGTTTTATTGTGCCCTTTTGCATGGAATGCCTCTCCAAATCTGCTGGCCGGGCTACGTTCATTTTATTCCCTTGCTATCTGTAGGGCAAGAATGAAACAGAATCCGCTCAAGATTGCAAATAAATCGACTCTTATCTCATCGCTTCTTCGGGCCCTTCCGAAGATATTCGGAGGCGTTCTTCTGCGCTTTCTTTCCTGTCTTTTTGGCTGCTTTCTTCTGAGCCATCCGTCTCCTAGTAAACGCAATTCCCTTTGCGACATTATAGCAGCCTGGTAGACGACACACAAGAAACACAAGGTTTGAGGATAACTCGAGGCTTTGTCTCCAAATCCCCTGGCTGGACTGGTGATCGAGTAGAGATGAAGCTCACCAAGTGAGTGTGCTTGTAACAAGCTGCAGAGCTCACAGACTCTTAAAAACAGACGTTCTTTTCTCTTTAGAAGTTTCTAGCCGCTTCCTTGCAAATTTCGCTGGCTTGAGATCACCTTGAGCCCCTCTCGCAAGCGATCCTTATAATCAGTGCTAAAGAAATCTTGTCTTAACATGCGTTTGCTGTATTTCAGCAACAATGGTGTAACTTTCGCAATTTGCTCTGCTATTTCCACTGCCGCTGGCATGAGTTGTTCACGAGGCGCCACTTTATTTACCAAGCCTATTTTATAAGCCTCCTCAGCACTTATTTGGCTACAAGTAAAAAGTAATTCATTGGCTTTGCCTCTACCCACTACTTGGGGAAGAATTGAGAAGGCACTATAACATAGCCCACCAATTAAAGGCCCAATAAAGCCAAGAACAGTGTCATCTGCAGCCACCCTGATATCACACAGCAATGCCTGCTGAAGCCCATCCCCCAAGGTATAGCCATGTATCGCTGCTATTGTAGGTTTATCAAGGTTCAACAACTCCTCCTCCTCCTTGAGACTCATAAACTCCTCCAGTTCAGACTCGGGAGCGGTGATGTCATAGCCACTTGAGAAGGCACGTCCGACTCCAGTAATGATGACAACTCTCACATCTTCGTCAGCTTCCAATTCGATTAGAGCTTGAGATACCTCTCGCTTTACCTGTACATTTATAGCATTGAGTTTCTCTGGCCTATTAAAACTGAGAATGGCTAAATGGTTTTTCTTTTCGACCAGAATAGTTTTGTACATTTGTCATCTCCTCCTATTATATTTCGGAATTCTTTAATTGATGATTTGGCGATAGCTTGCGGGACCATCATATTTTCGCAATAGGCTGAACCACAGTTGAAGGCTAGTTTGAGGTTATTAATTTAAGATAAATTTTATTCCATGTTCCAAAGCGACAGGCCTGTCAATTCATCGTATTTTCGCTCGAGCCTCGGACCTTCCAGCTGACGCAAGTGGACTTCAGCAGCAAAAACGATTCCCTCCAACAAATGGCCAGCCTTAGTATTTCCCGTTTCATCGGCAAGTACCACATGCGCATGAGTGAAGGGCTCTCCATCTTTTAACGAGACGTTTCCCATACAACTTGCCATTTCATGAGGCGAATCAATTCTTATCTCTCGATATTCTTGACTTCTCTGGTCATAATAGCCAAGCTTGGCACGCTTCAAGGCACCGATTGCCGTAAAGCTTCCCGCCTCAATTCCCTTGTTCTTAGCAAGTTCTGTTATGGACTGGACTACGTCTGCATCATGCTTCAGTCGCACAATCAACTCTTTACTGGCATCATACTCAAAAAGACCCATCGGATTATGACCAACCTTCATAACTTCTTACCATCCTTTCTATATCAGACAATGGTTCGTAAAGAATCTCACCTTCTATAACAATTCTGCAGCCGTCATGATTCCTATCAACTACAGCATTTGCTGCATTTTCAATGTAGTTCTATTTTACCACAGGGATGAGTTCATTATGCCTACCCTTGATGCAAGGCAAACTGGTAAACTAGGTCACAACATATTCGTACGGGATTGGAAGCTCTGCTATGTGGCTTCTCTATGTTAGCTGTGCCTGGGTGGCTGGGATATTCCTGGGTTCAAAGGTTAGCCCGCCTTTGCTTGCCTTATCCCTGGGACTTATCCCCTTCGCGCTTATACCTTTCCTCCCCGGCAACAAGAAGACCTTAATAGTAGCCGGGTTATGCTTCTTTGCCCTCTTCGGCGGCGGGCTCCACTTCTCATCAAGCTTGCCCCCGGTAGACGAGCATTCTCTCTGCTTCTACAACGATAAAGGAGCTGTGGAAATCCAGGGAATGGTAGCAGAAGAGCCTGACATTCAGAATAGATATTGCCTGCTGACATTCTCCGCCAGCGAAATAATCGTACATAGCGAAAAGGAAGAAGTATCGGGAACCGCCTTGATTCGAGTGCCCAGATACCCCACCTACCGTTATGGGGATGTGCTCAAAATAACGGGAAAGCTGGAGACACCTCCCCAATTTGAAGACTTCGACTACAAAAGCTACCTGGCTCGCCAGGGAATTTATTCGGTCATCTATTATCCCGGGGTGGAAGTTCTAGCCCGTGGCCAGGGCTCCAAGCCTTTGCAGTGGATTTACTCTTTGAGGGAACGGCTCTCTGCTTCCTTAGCCAGAGCCTTGCCGGAGCCACAAGGTTCGCTGGCCCAGGCTATTTTGCTGGGCTTGAGAGGCAACATACCTGATTCCCTTTACGAAGCCTTTTCCAGGACGGGGACAGCACACCTGCTAGCTATTTCTGGCCTACATATCAGCATCATTATCGGTAATGTTTGGGTAGCTGTTTTCTGGACCGGCCTCTGCCCCGCGGAAATCATCCTAAAAAGAATAACAAGTGGGGGTTGTGGTTGTCAAGGGGTGCTTGTGGTATAATCGGCACCGACATGAAAACGCTTCGCTTTCTATGCTTCGCTTCGCTTTCCGCCGTGCTAATAATATGCCTCGCTGGCCATGGAAACATCGGACTTGCCGACTTTGCCGACCCTGTCGGGGTGTCCATGGCCAGCGAGGAGAGACTTAGCAAGGTGCCTTTGGCGCCAGGTCCCGTGGGCGAAACCGCCGACGCCGGCGGAGCTGCGGGGGTAAATAGCACCTCAAAACCGCCGACGAGCTCGGGCACGATCATGATCACCATGACGGGGATAGTGGGAGATCCCGGGGATATCGGTATGAAGAATAATTGGAGGTAGATATGCCAAAACAAGGCTCCGATGAATGGTTAAATACTATATTAAACAAATACGTGAAAGCCCCCATAATAGTCATCTTCGGCATGGCAATTGTGGGTATGCTAATTGATTCTTTCGCTGGCACGGGCAACACCTTCAAAATCATATTTCTCGGCATTGGTGGTGTACTTGCAGTTGCAAGTTACTTTCGTGAATTTTGGCAAAAGAAGAAGTAACACTTTTGGAGCAAAGCCCCGCCAGGAATAGTTGTGTCAAGTATATAGTTCCCAAAAAAAGGGCGAAGCCCTTGCGAGCTCCGCCCTCCTCTGAGCATGGCAGCCAACTATACGGGAGAGGTTGGATTTCTGCTAGGCGCCCTCCTGGGGCTGGCGAAAGATACCAGGGAACGGTACTCTTTAGCATCCAGGGTGACAGTACTTGCGACGCTGCCCTTTGTCTGGACTAGCTGAACCAGTCGCTTCCCCTGGCCGGTACTGACGATCCTGACCATGGTGACGGCCCCGTCTGGCTGCCTCTCGCTATGAAGAATTCTCTCTCTGACTCTCATTGATCAATAACCTCCTTTCGGGGAGGGGATTCGAACCCCCTCCCCTCTCTTTCGTAGCCTAGTCGAAAGGCCAGTCGTTGTTGCCCTGGTGGCCACCGGACCGCTTCTTCCCATTCTCTGGCCAGTGCCACTTCTCGCACGCCTGGCACTTCCAGGCCTTCCGGGGCTTACTGGTCTTCTTGTCGGTGAAAGTGATCAGCTCCATGAACTCCTGGCTGCCGCAGTACTCACAGACGGGGATTTCTCCCGTCTCCTCGACCTGGGGCGCCGATCCTGAGTTATGCTGCGGCTGCCTCAACTGAGCTGCCTTCCGCTCGGCGTTGACGATCTCCCTCTTGGCCGGGTTCATCCAGTCCTGGGGGAACTGAGTGCAAATAGTGCCGATATCCTGGAAGATCTCCGGCAAAGTATCCCGGAAGGCATTAATCCTGCACTCTCGGCCTTCCAGCTCGACCTTGACTTCGGCGTGATAACGACTACCATTAGACATTAGTAACCTCCTTTCCTGGCTGTACTGATAGTTCTGCGGGTCACCAACACACCAGGGATATCGGTAACTCCGCTCTTGACCCGGGCCCGGATCCTGGACATCGATGGCTCGCACAGGTCCCGGGGAACCTTTGCGGCGTCGACCACCTGGATGTCCCAATCCTCTCTGTAAGTGACGGTCCCGATATGAGCATGGCTCGTCTTCGTCACATGCGGGACACCGGCAAGCTCGACTGGCTCGACGACCTCGCCCGTCTCCTGGGCTTCCTTCATACGGGCCGCCTGCTCCTCCAGGGCCCGCCGTTCCTCCTCTCTCCGGAGAGCAATCAAGGATTCGTGATAGGAAGTGAGCTCTCGGTTCAAGATGCTGATGCCCGTCTCAAGGCGGTTCATGTAAGGCTGAAAGAGCTGGATGATTCGCCTCTTGGCCTCGTCCAGGGGGCGGGTGAGCTCCTTCCGTTTCTCGTCGGCCTCTTTCCAGGCGACACGTGCCGATATAAGCAGGTCCTCGGCATTTTTCTGTGTTTCGGGGCTGGTGACTTTCAGATCATGGAGCCAGCGAAGCACTGGCTCAGCTCTCTGCTCTAGCGATTCCAGAGCTGTACCAGGGTCTTGTGTAGCTACTGTTTGCATTAGCAATCCTCCTTCAAAATTGCCGGGCCTCTCACCCCGGCCTGTCCTCACTGTCGTGAAATCTTTACGAGTAGCACATTGTGGACCTGAACTTAGACGGCTTAATAAACTTCTCCTGGTCAGATTCTTTGTACCAGGCCAAGTACGGCTTCCCCTGGCTGCCAAGCTCGGCCTGGTCTTCAGGATGAGCCAGATACCATAAGCCATCATCTCGTATCTCTAAGCGCCTCATCTTTCCGCCTAACATCATTGTTGCTGCTAACATGGTTACCTCCTTCTCAACAGATCGAGCAACGCAAACAACAGGCCACCGCTCCACCACTTTTCACACCTATCATTAAACTTCTTCTCATCCCCCCATTCCCTACGGGTTGCTTTCGTCGCCTCCCGCTCAATGTCCCTATTACAGCTATGAAATTCTTTCAAGCTGTTCATGTTTCCGCCTCTGGCCCTCTGAGGCAAGCTTCCGACTGAATTCCTCAAAAGGACCTGCTGCCTTCCGGATATTTATCTCGAGCTGACCGACCGCAGCCCGAAGAATCTCCCGACGGAGCTCCCGCCGGGCCCGCTGCACCCGGAGCCGCCGATACGACAGCTCCTGGCCCAACGGGCAATAACAAACCCTGCTGCAGATGTGCTCACAAACTTCCTTCCCACACAAACCAACCTTAGCCGGCATGGACCGCAAAAGCCTCCTTCCAAATATCCTTCTCATCAAAGACCTTCAGGACTTTCTGGCCTGCTCTGGCACAGAGCACCTCAAACGCCCACAAATCCTTCTCGGAAACCTGTACCCCAATGGCACACCCTTCAGCCTCTTTAGAATCTACTACTACGATTTTCATGACTCACCTCCTTCTTATGTACTTCTCGTCACCGCCACCCCGCCACACCGCTTATCTGAAAAAGGTTTTTTTCCCGACGGCGATTCGCACCGTTTACGGCCGTAACGAAGAGTAGGAATTTTTCCTCTAGACCCTCAAAAATTTGCGAACCGACGGCGGAAAAGAAAAAAATGCCTCTAAGCGGTGTGGTAAGAAATGCTGGCTTTAGCCAGCTACCTTGTAGTCAAAGCCTTAGCTCCCTTTATGCCCTCCAGTACGGCGAGAGCGACAGCGGGGCGCCCTGGAACGATAACGAAGTTACCTGCGAAGCACGGAGCGAAGCGAGCGCACGGAGCGTAAGCGGAGGCGAGCGGAGCGACCTTCCTGCCGCCAGGCTACGGAGGCTGAAGAAGGAGCAAGAGAACTGCTGCAGCGTAAGAGCCCGCCCGAGCCTTGCGAACGGCGGCTCGATGGCGAAGACATGCCCTGAGCTTTCTGATTACCTCTGCGAAGGTGATGACTGAGCCATAGCTGCACTACCTTATGCGCCCTTCTTGAGCCGAAGCGGCACGTGAGCGGGCGGTGGTTGGGTTGTAGGGAGGTGACGAGCCCCCTCTACGGAAACGACAAGGCGTTCAGCCATTGCAGCTGACCGCAAAGCCGTGCTAACCGTGCTAACCGTGCAGGTGAACGCTGAGCGAAGCATCCAGTGAACGAAACCGCCTCCCAGCGGCACGCAGAGCACCCCTATAGGGTGCATCCTGCCCCTGTGAGGCTGGAGTTTTTGCCCTTTTAGCCCGAAGGGTTCGCCCGACGCGCAGCCCTTGCCGTTGCTTTAGCTGACGCTCTTAGCGTAGGCAAGGTCGGCGAGCACCGTGCGAAGGCAAAAACGACCGCGAAGCCTGGCGGTTGGCAGTTCGTTCCATCAACGAAGTTGATAGTTGGTTTGGTGAGCTCAAAAGATGCCAAACGCAGTGTTGATGGCAAGGCCATGGAGCCCCGATTGCATCGGGGCTGGAGCGTTCAAGGCAACCGACCCCTTGACCTTGCCAGCGTTCCTTAAGCAAGGCTCATCAAACCAACGCCCCGACTTGTCGGGGCAAACGAACTGCCTAACGAAAAGGGCACGGCGATGCCGCCGAGGCTGACTTTAGGCCGCTCCTTACTCTCCCCGCGGCTGGCCGGAAGACGCGGCGGCGCGCCGTGGCCAAAAGGATAACCGGGGAAAAGACGCCAACGAAGCACCTGGATTACTGGAGAAGACTGTGCTGAATTAAAGACGGGACTGATAAAAATCAAACCTTCGAGGGCGGGCAACCCTATTATGAGGCAAGGGCGTGACGACCGCTTCCTGCGGGCGCCGCCCGCCGCCGTCGCCCACCCGAGCCGCCGACGGCGTAGCCGACGGCACCGAGAGAAAGACTTACATGACGGGAAATCCTGCACGACGATGCTGTGCCTGGGAAGCGGGTGGGGTGTCTTCGGGGTGGGGTGTCTTCCCTTCTTCCTTTCAGCGGGGTGGTTCTTCCCACTTTCACCTTTCTTCCCATTGACCCAAGTGTGGATATGATATAATGGTTGTGGGGGTATGCCAGAGGACGGAACCTTGCGGTGCAGGGACGGTATGTCTTCCTAGGGGATAGCGACTTCCAGCATTGAGCAAGGAGGACTTCCACACCAGGTATGCCCCCATAATCCTATACCTAAGTTATGACTAATGCTGTATGATTAAGCCTCTTGGCCTCATTAACCATCTTCTTCGTCCACTCCGTCCGGGTGGCCAGTATCTCCGCCTCGGCCAGCGTGTAGATGATGGCGCCCGGTGGACACCGGTCCCTGAATGAGTCGTCCAGGATAAACCACACTACATCACCCTGGTAAACGGCTTTGAAGCAGTTAGAGTTCATGCGGGGACATGAGGGTGGGGTTGTTTCTCCGCTAACCTCCCGTATATCTCAAGCCATTCCAGCTGCACTTCTGGCTCCCACGCGTCGGAGAACGGCGGAAACGGAGGCAGCCGGCCGTTGGAAGGGGTGGAGCTGGTCGAGGGGTGGGGTGACTCTGGCGTGGCGGCTGGCGCCTCTGGCTCGGAGATGGGTATTGCTGCTTTCTGCTCTTTAGTCAGCCACCTGGACAAGAGTTTGCCAAGCGTACCTTTCGGTATATTCCACTTTTCTCGGGTGGCCGCTTTACCGGTGCTGAGCAGGTCGGCTATTATAGCGCGCTTGTTATCTTCGTAATACTTATGCCTCTTCCTCAGTTGTTGCCGTTTCATAGTTTCCTCCTTCTGTGATTTTTGTGACTTCTGTAAACTTGGTACTTGGTTAACGCCAGGATTGCCCTTCTTCAATACCTTTACTGGCTCCCCTTTGTCGTATGGGAATTGACGGACCTCACCGCATAGAGAGCACGTTCCTATATTCTGACTGTCAACTTGAAATCTGTGAATACACTCCATCCCTCTCCTTCGGCTCCTGGTACGGGATGCCTAACGCCTGGTATATGGACTCCTCGGTGTCTCCTGCTATCCTGTTGCCGTCTTCGTCGCACAGTCCACCTCCACTGGCTTCTAAGTGCCACCCTTTCCTTCTGGCCAGGCTGCACAGTCTGATGTTGTTCTCTTTACTGCCTGTCCTTATGAGTAGCAGCGTGGCCCACGTGGCCGGCGTGGCGATGTAGATGTCTACGGTGATGTTGTCCTCAGGAAGATATACTCTCTTTATCTCGGGACCATTCATCTTAACGATGCCCATACTGAAGAGTAAACTGTTCATCACCAAGGCTGCCTCGGGCTTCTCTATAAGAACGATGTCGATGTCATTCACCACAGGCTTGGCTCTCCTTATGCTTCCTGCTATCTCTATCCTTTCACAGTATGGCGCTAGAGTTTCCTTCACTCTCTCTGCTATGAGCTTGGCTTCTTCTAGTCTCATTGTTCACCATTGTTCATTATTGTCTAGTTCTGTCCACTATTGTCTAAGTTCGTCCACTATTGTTCATCATCATCATCGTTTGACTCCCCCTGTTTCCTTTTAAGCCCCTCATTGTTGCTTCTCTCTTTCTTTTTAAGGGGCTGTCACAATTCCGAGACGAATTGGCCACAGTCGAGGCAAATCGTCCCGATTCGCACCCACCGCCGCTTGATACGGACGTAGCACGCCTTGACGTCCCCCTTCCGAACCTTGGGCTTCGTTCGGCTCTTTGGGCCTTTCGGGCAAAAGTAGTGCGGCTGCAGTTTCATCTCAAGCCCTACCATAACTTTGGGGCGATTTCGGCTGCCGGCTTTTTTTCGGAAAACAAATCATGGCGCCCCTATAGTCAGCCGCTGCTCATACCTACCCTTGCGGCGGTCGTAGTCGGTCTGGATGGCCTGGACCCTGTACTTTTCCTGGTCAATCCCACAGCGCTCGTCGGTAACCTCCACGACATCGAGAGGCTCCTGGCCGACGTTGGTGGGGACGGTGATGATGGCTGCCTCGGCCTCCTGGGCTCGGGCCCGGAGGATAGCGTCGGCCCTCTCTTGAGCCCTGGCAGCGGTCTGGAGATTGGGGTCATAGTCCTGCTCTAAGATATCGATGCCCAACATGAGGTTATTCCAGTCTGTGGTATCTTGTAAGATGCGGTTATCAGAATCGTCCCGGCCGATGGCACGGGAACGGGACAGGGTTACCGCCTGGCGATACTGGCCTGCCAGGATAGCGTGGTCGGTGCCGTAGGAGTAGCAGCTTTCCTCATCGGCCAGGGGGTTCTTGGTGAAGGCCACCTGGCCACGAAATACGAGCCTGTCGGGGACGAACGATAGAAGCCTGCGTATCGCGCTGTCTCCCCCGGTACCCGGGTTGACGGTGAAGTCGGGGTAGAAGTTGTTGATGGCGGAGGACTGAGGCTTGGGCGGGGTGTTGGTGAGCTTGATGCCGGCACGGGCTAAGAGCTGATAAAGGATCTGCCAGACGCTCCTGGGGTTGACTTCGTCCTTATTCCACCTCATCTGGTAGCGGGCGGTCCAGCGGTCCATAAGACCCCAGCCGTCCAGGCAAGTGAGGATGAAGCGGGACATGTTGGGTTTCGAAGAGTACTCCCAGGAATCAATCCAGAAAGTGCCGGCCTCGGACGTCTCGTTGCCTGCCGCCGTCTTGTAGCCAAGCTCGAGGACGATTTCGCTGCGGAAGCGAAGCGAAGCGAGGGCACCCTGGCCAGGGCTGGCATACTGGCCTTTGGAGTTGTTGAGCTCAAGCACTAAAGTACCAGGGCTGGACTGAGAGAGGGAGACGATGTCGCCCGCCGACGTTAAGACTATGGCGGGTAAAGCGGGGCGGGGTGCTCTCCAGACTCCGTCGGGCCTTTCCATCCACCAGTAGTCGCTTGTGCTCTGGAGCCTTAAGCCGTAACTTGAGCTGATGTCCAAGAAGGGCTTGGGCTCGGTGAAGGTGGTATCGCTCCAGTACGTGCCCTTCACCGTATGACAGGCGAGGGGACGGGTATAGGCTGTTGTGCCGGCGAACTTCTCCACGGCGATGATACGATTTGTCTCATAGGCCTGAGCTGACGCTGGGAGGTGGCAGTCGGGGTACTCGAGGCTGAAGTCTTCTCCTTCAGGATATGCCAGGAGGCTCTCCAGGGCCAGGAAATTATAGGTGTTACTGAACTTCGTCCTGAAAAGGTCGTAGTGGTTATAGGGCGAATCGGACTCCTTGCCGGCAAAGACGATTTCTATGGCCGGCCAGAAGGGATTAAATGTAGCTCCGATACCATAGGTATCGAGCAAGGGGTGGTTACCGTCGGACCAGGTGTGCTGAGTGGCGGTCTGGGTACCGGTGTCCAGGGTAATACCGTTGAGCTGGTTAGCTTTAAGGGCGAAGCAGACGACGACGTCGCCGGTGGCCCACCAACAAGCGGCCAGGGAGAGGACATCGGCGTAGCTTACGAGCTGAGCATTATTCCAGGTCTGGCCATAGTCGCTGGAGTAGCACTTCCAGAGTACGTTGGAGGTTGTCCTATAAAAAATATAAACCCTGGCGCCCTGTGCGGCGATGGCGCAGGGACCGGCGCAGTCCGCTGCGAACTCCGTCCACTGGGAGTAGTCGGAGCTCTCGTCGGGGTCGGTGATTTTCTGGCGGTAGAGAATATTGCCGGCTGCCGCCCTGATGCGGTGCATGCTCCCCTGGCCGTCGAAGGCGATGCCGTGGTGGTTGTCGGCTTCACTTCCCTGGTAAAGTCTATACCAGTAAAGTCTTTTAATGCCCGCCTCGTAGTCATAGACCTTGGCCTCGACGTAGGGAAGGCGCTGGGGTTTCTTCTGGGCAACGAGCAAGGTGGAGCTCAGGGTCCTCAAAAGAAGGCCTCCTGGATGATTTTGGCAATGATCAGCCAGGCGATGACGCCCATGACCCGGCCGAAGGCATAATAGTGGTGGTCTTTCTTCAAGTCATCTAGTAATTGCCCGGAGAGTTTATGCCTGGCAGGCCAGGGGCAAAGGACTTCAAAGAGACCTTCGACAAAGGCGTGCCACTCCTGGTAGCAATCGAGGAAGGCGGTGAGCCTGATTCCTTTGAGAAAACCTTTGTCTTTTTGATTCACTTGCATGTGCCTTTTTGGCCACCGCTCTTGGCGCCCGAGCCTGGCCCGGGTGCGCCGGGGTTGCCCCCGCCGCGGCCATCTCTGGGACCTCTGGCTCCTGTGGGTGGGCCTGTTCCGTCATGTTTGGGCATTGGTACCTCCTTTCTTGTCTTTAATGTGCTGCACCGTCCTGTCGCCGAACCACCAAAGGATGCAGGCGCTGGCCAGGCCAAGAAACCACTGGGGGGCGTCAATTCCGTCGACGACGACCTGGGCGATGACGGCGGCGAAGATGATGGTGACGGCGGGCCTGGTGGCTGCCCGGAAGAAATTAGTGAAAACCTCCACTAGAGGTGGGCTTGGCTTATTTTGTTGTTCTGCCACGTTTGCTCCTTAACTCATCGGGCAACGGTCCCAGCTCTCTTGGCCAATCCCGGCCTGAATAAGCCCCGCCTTGAATCAGCCGCTTTATCTCTTGGCTTACTGCATCATGGAAGGGTATACCCTTTGAGTGTTCTCGGCATTTGAGATAGGCTCGCTTAACAATGTCCATACTTACTCCTCCTTAGTATTTACTCTTAGTATTTACTAGAGCGGAGGGTGGGAGTCGAACCCACGACCTCTCCGATGGAATCGGAGTGTTCTACCATTCTTGGCCAAAAGGGCCCTGAACTCCTTCCGCATGGCCTTCTCATTAGTAATGCTCCTTAGAGGCTGTGAGAGGCTCTACAATGCCCCTGTTTTCGTTTTTACGACCTTTATACTCATAACTCCCCTGTAACCCCTCTTATCTTAAGAGTGGGGACTAGATGAGGGCGCCCAGGGTGTCGGGGACGGACTTCCCGGCCTTTTCATAATGCCTGGCCAAATGCCGGGCGGCCCGGATGATGTCCTCCTCGGAGGCCTGGACCCTCTCCCCGCGGTAACCGCCACGGCTGAGGGCGGCGACGGCTGCGGGCATGCGGTCCCAGTTCACGGTTCCTTCACTTCGTTCAAGGACAGGCTTCTCGATATCGAGCCGGCCTTTAAGAGCTCGCATGATGGCCTTGGTGTGGTGGGGAAGCTTCCAGGTCTCAGGATCCTGGGGGTCGCCGACGATGGCGAAGGCCTCTTTGGGGAGCCCCTCCCTGGTCTTCTCCTTTGAGAGTGCTTCTTTGACTTTGCTCATGGTTTCCTCCTGAGGCGGGGACAAGCCCCGCCACTACTTTTAACTACTTTGACATACCTAAAGAATGTACTGAATAGGGTTTATTTGCAGCGGAGGTATTCTTGCCACCTATCCAGAAGGCAAAATCCCATTCGCTCGGGAGGTTGGTGTTGTGGGTGGCTCGGAGGGTGAGGCCACTGTCGATGCTCCTCTGGACGTAGAATTGGACCGAACCGCTAACAGCCAACATTGCAAGGACTGCCCACTGGTGAGAAGCTAAGGAGAGCCCTAAATCTGTCTGAGTGCCGCTTGTGCCGTTGCCATTGGTTGCCCAGATGTTGCCGTCTAAGATTCTAAACCCGATATGCTGATGAGTAGGTGTAGGAAAAATGGGCTGTACCTCTTTGGTAGCTATGAACCACCAATCAGAATTACTAGGGTTGCTTCTGGGACGTACCCTGAATGCTGTTACACGTTCTGCCGAGTGTGGAGATAGAGTGGCGAATGGTTGGGTGTACATAGCGGCTATGGAATCAGCGGTATTGCCTGTTCCTAACTTTTGCTCAAGAATAGCGTCAAGCTCTCTCGATGCAGAGCCGGTGAAATAATCAGTCCAAGCGTCTCTTGATTGCCAATCTACATAGAGGACATCGTCAATCTGGCGAGCTATGGGGGTCCGTAAAAAGTTGCCACCATCAGGACCAGGCCATATGTGCCGTGAAGCGTGTACCAGGAAGGCGGCTTCGGAAGCGAAGTCGGGGTCGTGATATTCATTGCCATGAACTTCAGCTCCGCCGGAGCTGCCCTGGGGCCAGGTGGCGATGACGCAGGCGTCCCTGGGGTTGCCGCCGGGGATGGCCAGGATGACGTAGTTGCCGATGACCAGGGCTGATGATGGGATATTTTTGGCCACGCTGATGTCGTCGAAGTAGGTCGTGAGGGAGCCGGCGAGCTGGACGCCGGCCTTATAGGTGCCGCTGTCGAAGTTTTTGAGGATGCCGAGCTCTAACATACGTTCACCCTCACCTTAATCCTGTCCCGTCAAGGGGGAGGGAATTTACTCATCGGTGTAGAACTGCCTCTGGATGACTCGGTTGGCCTGGGCGACCTGTTTGAGTTTCTGGTCGTAGCGCTTCAGCCGTTCTGTGCCCCAGGCCTTGTAGTTGATGGTGGCGTGCCAGCCGGCGATGCTGGCTCTGTCCACGGTATAAGCGGCTGCCGACATGGCCAGGTAACCGGTGGCGCCCAGGACAATGATTTCCTCATGCTCGGCGGGGATGGTGGTAGACTCAGCGGTTAAGGTATGCTTCTTAAGCCATCTTACCCTGGCGTCGGTACCGTCGCCCTCATCATCCATATAAAGGTGGCCGGCCCAGTACTCGGTCCGCTGCAGATATTTAGGGGTCTGGCCGATGGGGAACTCCACGGACTCGACTTTGAGCAGGCCTGAAAGGGACGAGATATCGAGCTCGATGTCGTCTTCGGTGGTGACGACATCGTCCTGCTGCTGTATGGGAGCATGAAGGGAGTACTCCGTAACTACTCTGTCAATGGCGCCGTCGACCTCGTCGTCCGCCCAGCGGTAGTTTTCGGAATCCGTGTCCTGCAGGTCCTCACGGGCCCGGGCTCTCATTTCGGTTAAGTTCATTTCATAACTCCCCTAGAGGATAGGGAGGGGGATCGACCTCCCCCTCCTTCCTCAACAATAAAAGGAGGTAAAAACGTGCACACCAGGGCATGATCAGAAACCCTGGCATGGGCATTAGTCTCTTACTCCTGTGAGCATGGCGGCCTTGACGATGGAGAAGTTGGCCAGGGAGACATACCACTTGACCCTGGTCCGGGCAGCGTCCTTGGTCTCCAGGGAGCCGAGGCGCTCGACCTGAATCACCTCGGGGCTGGTAAGGCCGCAGACGGCGCCCTCTCCTATCTGGAAGGCAAAGATGG